>Ga0180437_10000310_pt1 | contig 96123 bp, 141 predicted proteins | sample SS_ome_4_FD_132410 | JGI IMG/M metagenome (GOLD analysis project Ga0180437, IMG submission 132410) | Hypersaline lake sediment archaeal communities from the Salton Sea, California, USA - SS_3_D_1 metaG | ecosystem: Environmental > Aquatic > Non-marine Saline and Alkaline > Hypersaline >...
TAACAACAGCATCTTGTAAACAATCTACATCCATCTGTAGATCATCATCACAACCTATAAACACTGGTGTTGCCCCTGTTTGAATAACTGCATTTACAGTTGCTACAAACGTCATTGTTGGTACAGCTACAAAATCTCCTGGTCCTATGTTAAAAGCCTTTAGAGCCACCCACAAGGCCCCTGTGCCGTTACTCATAGCTACGGCAGACTTAGTCCCTACGTGCTCCTTTACTTGGTCCTCAAGCTTCTTTACGTATGGTCCAGAGTATGACAGCCATCCAGTGTCCAGACAATCATTTACATAGTCTTTAGAGACTTGTGGAATCTCAGGCTCTAGTAGATTTATTCCCTCCATAGTTCTCTCCCCATTACTTTTTCTAATACTTCATTATGTGTCTTGTAGAAATCATAGATCTCTTGAGGTATCTGTTTTTTATATTTGTTTTTTCTTGAATGAGTAGGTACTATTGCATCTGCCTTGTCGACTCCTAGAAAGGCAAATAGATCTTCCATAACCTCTTGTGGCTTTGTAAACATATCTTCTGAAATGACAGGATGTATATTGCAATCGTTAAACAGAACCGACAGGGTGAATAGTGATTTCCAATAGACTCCTCTTTCAATTAGATGATAGTCTTGATCTGAGGCTTGTGTCCACAGGTCCCATAATGTTGGGTATTTTTTGTACCAGTCATTATTGATTTTACCCATGTGATGATAGTGAGACAACAGTCTCTCTGCTGGATTCCTAAGCATAACAATTATCTTTACATTGTCTTGAAGGATCGAAGCAATACGATCTAATACAAGAGTTCTGTTTAAATACATTGGTGTTGCTTCCCCAGTAATACATCCTTCAGGACATTCTGGAAAGCAGCTCTTGTACCAATCCCATCCTTTGTGATAGTTGCGATCAAAAAACCTAAGTTCTTTTACTCCGAGCGGTACACTTGCATCAACAATCCGGTTGTTCCCATTTCCTACTGTTGGCAATATCTGTGGATGCTGGATAAGATTATCATACAAAGAGGTGGTCCCACACTTGGTCTCGCCTATGATTAAGAAATTTGGCAATGGCATGGTCTAATGCTCCTGATTTGTTATTAATTTTTCTATCTGTTTTAACCACAATTTTGCACCGTATTCTGTTTTAAGATGATGATGTATAGAGTGGTTTTCAATAATTTCTTGTTTCACAAAAGATGTTTCTTTGTCTATAAGAAGATGATTAACAGTACAGTATAAGATGTTTTCTTTTGTTGCTTTTCCTTTAAGTAGCTTACAAAAATCTTTAGTTAATTTGTTTCTTTCATCCCAAGAAGCAGTAATGCTTTTTCTTATCTTGCTCATTCCAGGGTTGTCTTTGTAATTTTCTACCAATGGAAGTACAGGTGCCATTAATATAACTTTGTTTACATTTGGTTCTTCTTGTGCTGCTTTTGCCATTTTAATCAGGTTTTGTATTGCTTGAGTAAGTTCATCTTTAACATTGCTTGAGTTCCTTTTGGCCTTCAACCATAGTGCAGAACCACAATCAACTTCTCCTAAATATATCAATAAATAATCCAATTGTGTTTTCAATTCACGTATTGGATCCAACAAAAGATCAATGTTTTCTTGTTTGCAAAGTCCTTGTGCTGTTTTTCCAGGTTTTTTATTTACTAATACTATATCTATTTCTTTAGAATAAAAATGTTTTTTTAGCCACACCCATTCTTTTGTGTGTGAATCTCCTACTATTGCAATTTTATATTTAGTCTTCATTCTTTTTAAGAATCAAAAGAGCTACTGCTGAAGCAAACCGTCCAGTTGAATCTGATATTTTCTCAGCTTCTTCTTCAGAAGAATAACATTCTATTGGAAACTCAGACCTATGTTCCCATTTGTCTGGACGCCTAAGTATATAATATTCTTTTTCTATTTTACATTCTGTTTTTATTGCTTCAATCATTTCTTCGTTATACAACAGTTTATGTCTTGGTGCTTTTGTTGGCGTCCCACATGGAACAGTAAATATAATGATTCCATTCTCTTTAAGTAGCGTCGTACAATGCTTGAATACTTTTAACTGCTCTTTCCATGGCCCGTCTTGCCAAGTCTTTGTGTTGTCTTTAGAGAAGAGAGGCAATGAGATATGCTCTATAGTAGACATGAGTATGATATTGTCAAAAGTTCCTATCGATTCTGATGTAACATCTCTTATGTCTGCTTGTATAACAGTACAGTTTTTTCTGTTGGAAACACATTTTCTTACGTCCACAATTGTCATCTGATGACCTTTGTCTAGTAACTTACCTTTCCATTCTCCTTGTGCCCCACCAATATTTAGAATGTTTCCACTTTTGATGTTGTTTAATATGAAAGGAACTTCTTCTTTCCGTGGTGATAAAAACATATGTGCCTTTCTATACAGGGAATAGCTCTGTTATTGGCTCGTAACCTAATGATTCTAATTTATCTTTGTCTGGTGTGGCAATAGCAAGCCAAAAGTCAAAATCCTCCCATGGAATAGAGCATGCTTTTGCCCAGCCAATATAATACCCACAATCATACAACAACTCTACTGCTTTTTTTCTTCTTTTAAACATTTCATGTCTTTTGTTGAACATTGCTACTGTTACGATAGGTTTGTTTTCTAACATTGATTCTGCAGTCTCTAGTACTCTGTGCTCAATTCCATTAATTGTTAGATGTAAAAAATCAACTGGTTCTTTAACTGCTGCATCCAGTGTTATTCCCTCAACAGGAACCATAATCTTTCTGTTTCCTCCTCCTACATGATTTCCTCCACCAGGACTATTTTTGTAGGATGAAAACATAACCTCTTCGTTCTTATTCCATACTGCTTTAGGTATAAGTTCTACGTTTCCTATCTTGTTGTCTTCTAAATAAGAATCAACAACAGGAATATTGATTGGGTCTGCTTCAAATAATATAACTTTCTTAGCAAGAGTAGCAAAAATCAAAGGGTCAGATATTCCCATGTCTAAATACATTCGTGCACATCCACAACTAACTACTGTATCTGTATCCTTTACAAAATTGTAAGGAAATATATGTTTGTTAATATCTTTAATACTTTGATATGTATAAAGATAATGATCACCAGATTTAGATAGTTCTTTTGCCCAGTGTTTATTGTTTCTAAACTTTTTATAGTATTCTTTTTGCTTTGTAGTATTGTTATTCTTTATAAATACTCTATCCATTTTATATCCTTAATATTTTGTCTAGTTGTTCTATGATATTTGTTCTGATTGTATCTTTTTTAATGTTTTCGTTTGCATCTATAACAACAGAAGAAGCTCCATCGTCTGCAAAAACACATTTGATCCATTTGCTATGATACTCTGGATTTCTGTGCATTGCTATAAGTTTTATTCCTCCTATTGAGGCAGCACACCATAGTCCAGAATGATTAGCAATTAATGCCTTCGATGAGTGTATTATTTTAGCTGCTGTTCTGCTGTTGGTCTTGTCGATAAGATTAATTAAACCTTCTCTCTCATAGGGGAATTCTTCTTTGATTTGGTCTAGTCTGTTTCTTGTTCTCTTGTATGAGCCACCCAGAATAACTACTTTAATGCCATAGTCTTCGATAATACTATCTACCAAAGGAAAGAATTGTCTTAGCTGTATAGGCATTCTTTCTTTGTCGCTAGCAAATGGATGTAAGACAACAAATGGTTTTTTGTTTAGTATTGTTTCCAGAAACTTGTCATCCTGTTTAGATGTATATACAGTCTCATTCTTTCTCTTTGTCCATCTTTTCTTTCTACCAAATTCTTCTAACTCTATATATCCTTTTCCTTCTTCCTCTTTATTCTTACAGTTCCCTAATCCTGCGACCCATGGATGTGTTTCAATCTCATCTATATGTGGGTGGTACTTAAAGAATGCTGGCCCTTGTGGATTTGCAGGATGAGCAATAAGTTTTACAGTTGAGTTAGGATATTCTTCTTTAAGCTGTTCAAGAAAACCAAGTCCATACTTTTTACATTTTGGACTAAAGTATCCTAGATAATGGTCTCCCATTCCTCCACAAGTATGTACATAGAATTTATTATGCATTGTCTTCTATCTTCTTAATTTGATCCAATAGATTCATTCTTGCTGGTCTCTTATAATGCTCCCATTCTTTTCCTTCTTTGTCTTCTTCTGTTAATTTAATCTTTAATTCATGCCAGTCATGCAATACTTCTAGTGATATCTCGTTATATCTTTCCATCCTCTTCTTGACAGTCTTGTTATTCAACCTAGAGTTATCATAGAATAACAACATGCAGTTTACATCTGATCCCCACATATTATGTATTTTTGTTTTCATTGTCTTAATTGACCGTCTAACTTCTACAAACGATGGTTCAGAACATTGCTTTACAAAGCTATACTTTTTTAAATACTGTCCTTTAAATCTAAAAGAGTGAATGACGTCGTCACCTAGATCATAAAAGGTGCTTGTGGAATCATGGAATGGACTCCATATGAATGTTTCAATTTCTTTGGGAGTTTTGTAGCCTACAGGTCTAAGGATCTTGATGTCTTTCTCAGATACCTTGTCTGCATATGGCATGATATATTTCTCGCCAGCTTCTATTTTACTATTGAATGCATCTAGTCCTAATCCCATAGCGTTATATGTCTCAGGGAATTCAAGAGTGACACAATCGCATAAACTATACCTTTTCATATATTCTAATGAAGAATTTTGAACCCCATTAATTGTTTTTTGGATAAGAGCTTCATCCATTTGTTTTTGCCTCAAAATATTCGTCTATTGATTTGACTATCTTCATCCGGTAGGCATTTAGATTTACTACTTTGTCACATAACTTTTCTATTTCTTTTGCGTCTAGGCTATCTTCTTCTGCTTTTTGAATTTGTTCTTCTAGATGCCAAACCTTAAGATGAATTACACATAATTTATCAACCATTTCTCCGATACTATATGTTAGCATTTTATTCTCCAGAATAGTTAACTTTAGATTCGTCAACTCCGTCATCAAATTCTTTGTCTATCTCTGCTCTGATTGCAGATCGATTAGAATTAAGTTTTCTAACTGCAAGGAAACATTTAACTCTTTCTTCTGAAGAGAGTCCTTTGATTGGTTTGTTATCAAAGTCTTTTATCTGTGTTGCTTCATGCCACAGTTTATTGTTGATATCAATCAACTTGTCTATGTTATTTCCAGTGCTCATTGTTTTATCTCATTAAGATCGTTAACTACCATGCGAGTAACTAGTTCTTTGAAGCTTATAGTTGGTTCCCATCCTAAAACTTCTTTAGCTTTGGTTGGATCACCCAGTAGTGTTTGTACTTCTGTTGGTCTAAAGAACTTTGGATTGACATCTACACGTACAATACCGTTTATATCATACCCTTTACGATTAACGCCTTCTCCTTTGAACTTAATTGGCATTCCAATAGCATCAAATGCTGCGAGACAGAAGTCTTCTACAGAATGTTGTTCTCCTGTGGCCATCACAATATCCATCGGTTCATCTTGCTGAAGCATCATCCACATGCCTCTTACATAATCAGGGGCATAACCCCAGTCTCTCAATGCTGACAAGTTACCTAAAGATACTTTCTCTTGTTGGCCAAGACCAATACGTGCAACAGACATGGTGATTTTTCTGGTAACAAAGTTCTCTCCACGTCTCTCAGACTCATGATTGAATAGGATACCGTTGCAGGCAAACATCCCATAGGCTTCTCTGTAGTTCTTTGTGATCCAGTATGCATATAGTTTAGCTACTGCATAAGGAGAACGAGGATAGAAGGGTGTGGTCTCCTTCTGTGGAGTCTCCTGCACCAACCCATACAGCTCAGATGTAGAAGCTTGATAAAATTTAGCGCTAGGACATAGCTCTCTGAGAGCATCAAGGATTCTGATTGTTCCAATCGCATCTACTTGTGCACTATATTCAGGAACATCAAATGAAATCTTAACATGTGATTGCGCCGCAAGATTATAAACTTCATCTGGCATAATCTTTTCAATTAACCTAGAGATATTTGAACCATCTGTCATGTCGCCATAATGAAGAAACAATGTTTTGTCCTTTATGTCTGGGTCCATTGTTAAATGATCAATCCTTTGCCGAACATAACTGCTAGTTCTGCGAATCATTCCATGAACTTCATATCCTTCTTTAAGAAGAAATTCTGTTAGATAAGATCCATCCTGTCCTGTTATGCCTGTAATTAAAGCTTTCTTCATATTGCCCTCACTATAGTCTTTATTGTTGTTCTTTCATCGATCTCAAAAATCTTATCATGTTGATGATGGTTCTTGTATTTTCCTTTGTGGATTCTAGAACAACCTTCCCACATTCCTTTAGGAACTGCAACTATTGATTTTATGCCACAAATCCAGGCAGTGATTCCATAACAAGACCAAGTGCCAACAAAGAGATCAGAACTTGCTACAAGAGCTGTTGAGACTCTAACGTTTGTGTTGTTAACTAGGTTAAGGAATTGACCACCTTTATGATAGTCAAACTCTTCTGCTCTGTCATATTGTTCATTAGGTCCAAAGGATTTTGTATGTGTGCCGCCAAGACAGATAACTTTGTTGAAACCTTTTCCGCAAAGGCGGTCTACGACTCTTCTATATTCATAAGGAGGGAAGGGGATTCTAGTTCTGTCACTAGCAAATGGATGGATGATGGCAGTTTTGCCAATAGAGAATTGATCAACTAAAGGTTTTTCTTCTGGCGCAATATGGAGTGGAAGGGTTTGTCTTATTAGATGAATTCTATCCATTGCTTTGAAAGAAGAGAAACCTTCTGCATATTGACCAATCACTCGGTCTTGATGCCATTTCTTGTCTCTCATCTCTCTCTTCGGTGGATGTTGAACTACTTCATCTATATAAGGATTCAGTTCTACTATCTTATAGGCTTCTGGATTATAGGAAACAATGATAGCTTTAACCCTTGCTTCAGGATTTAATTTCTTATAGTCAGCAAGACATCTCCATTCGTCATTATGATGGTACCCATAGATGATGTCTCCTAGTCCTCCTATGAGGCCAAGATATATATTATTTAATGTCATGTTTTAATAGAGCATATGCTCTTGTTCTGACTTTATTAAAGTCTGTGCCTTTAGGATTATGTGATGGGCCTTTAGTAACAACCATTTTACATTTGGCACCTGCCCAACGATGTCCTCCCTGAAGTTTCTTCCTTAACTTGGGTCTGTCATTCTCTTGTAATAAAACAATTGTTTTCTTGTTGTACAACCATGAGGCACAAGAATATGCAGACCAGCTGCCAATAAAATATTTTTGTTCTCTAGCTAAAGTCATGCAAATTCTAGAGTTCCCTTTCCCAATAAGATTAAAGAGCCCTTCTCTCTCATATTCTAATTCTTCATTCTTGCTTTCTTTATGGATTCTATTTGATCTAGTGTAACTTCCCCCAATAAGGACAACGTTCATTTTTAGATGATCAATAATCTTATCAATCAGAGGGACATATTCTTCTGCTGGCAAAACTCTTCTATGTGGTTCTCCAGCAAAAGGATGCATAAGAACAAAGTCTCCTTGAGAGGATATTGATTTAATAAGATCGTTCTCTTCTTGTTCTAAATACAATTTTGGCTTCTTCTGCTCTAGATTTTTCAGGAATCCTTTTTGTTTGTCTAGTCTAATAGAATCTTCTCTGTTATTTTCCCATAATTCGGTAGCATCTAAAACCCATCCGAATTCTTTTATCTCATCAATATATGGATTAAGTTTAATAAACTCTACTGTCTGAGGATTATGAGTAGAACACATTGCTAATACTTTTGTGTTTGGATATGTTTCTTTTAGTGACTGGAGATATCCCCAGCCATTTTGTCCTTTAACATATGTGTAAAAAACATCTCCGAGTCCTCCCCCGAGGGTAACGAATACAGATTTTGGAGCGCTAGTCATTTGAACCTCTGCTTAAAGTTTTATATTGATAATTTTTGCTACTTTATTTGGAGTGATGTTTTTCATACAGTCTGAGTGCCCTTTAATAATCCCTGTCCTTTGACATTTTGTATTCGCATTTCGCCAACAGGGCACACAGCTTAGTTCAGACACAATAACAGTTGTGTTCTTATATCCTTTGCACCTTGCTCTGTAATCAATCGGCCCAAATAAAGCAATAGTTGGAATATTTAATGCTGCAGCAATATGAAGGAATCCAGTATCTACAGTAACAAGACCATCACAGCAGGACAAGATACCAACTGCTTCTCTTAAAGAGAGTCCGCAAGCATCTATAGTCCCTTCATAAAAGTCTTCGCGTTCTGAGTGCAAAATAACGATATTGTATTTGTGCTTGATGAGCCTAATTAGTTCTTTGTAGTTCTCTTGCGGCCAGTCTCTATAGAGTTCTGCACTATGCATTGCAATTGCAAATGTTCTCTTCTTAGGATCTGCGCCACTAGCCTTTAGATAATTTTTGCCAAATTCTTTCTCTTCTCTTGATACATGGAATTTAGGCTTAAGATCTTCAATAAAGTTTCTTGTTCCTAATGCCTCAGCAAAAATTTCAACTCTATTCTTTTCTACTTCTTTGCCAGCATGAAGTCTTGCTGTTTCATATCTCGCACATGGATATGATATATCAATAATCATATAGTATCTTTTTGGGTTAACTGGTTGATTGATATCTAATACAGCGTCGACATAGGGATTGTTTTTAAGGACATCATGCAAAGAAGGATCGATAGCAACATGGATCCCTTTGGTTGGGAATTTCTTCTTGAGGGCTTCAATGCCTGTTGTAGCCATCGTTAGATCTCCCATTCCACTAGTCGTCCTCTTTACTAGAATAACAGGATCTTGCCCTCCAACTTTAGTCATATCTTTCCCATATTTTACATCCGAGCCAGATATATATTCGTCAGATAGTTTTTTCATTGCAGCCTTATGTACCATTTCTGGGGTTACTTTTAATAGACATTCTAAGGAGTTTTTTACTCTTGTGCATCGTGGAGAATACCAACATGGATGACATGGCATATCTACATATACAACATGAGTATTATAGTAATGGTTAATCCTACTCATTGGAGGGATTGATCCAAATACTGTGACAATTTTTTTGCCAAGTGCTCCTGCCAAATGTAGCATGCTACTATCGGGACAAATAACTAGATCTGTCTGTTCGACCAAACCTGCTGTCTGTATTAATGATTCATCTCGCATTGGATAGACACGTTCTCGTGCTTCCCAGCGGCTCGCAGAGTTCCCCCAATCGAATAACATAACTCTAACCTTAGGGTCTTCGGCAAGCAGATCACAGAGCTTATCAACATGATCAAACGGCCAAGTCCTCCTAGCATCATTACTACGTGCCTGAACAGCAATTAGCTTTATATCCTCACGCTTCTCAGAAGGCTCTAGAAAGCTTTCCTCGATCCTTTTGATAGCATCCTTACGCTCTTTATTTGTGACGATATAGGTGGGTACAGGATCTGCCTCAACAGAGACCCCTGCTTCTGCTGCAAACATGTCAATTCTGTTTGGCGGAACTGTACCAGGCTTCTCTCTGTCCAATCCTGTCTCTGTAACATTTACATAGTAGGCATAACTATCTTGTTTAATTTCTTCGTTGCTGATAATTTGATCAACATATGGATTGTGCTCAATGACTTGTTTTAATGCCCCATTGGAATACTTGAAGTCCGTTGCATAGATTAAGTGACATTGAGGGATAAGAGTTTTAATCGCTTTAAGCAAAGGAGTGGTCATAATAACATCACCAATGCCACCAAGCCTTCTGTGAACACAGATTAGAGGTCGTTTGTCCTTCATTAAGCTATCTAAGCTTATCTTGGCATTGACACTCTTCTTCTTGCTTTGGACATTGATCACTCTTGCCGGAGTGGCTTTCCTTCTAGAAGGCTTGATGACACCATGAATGCGTTCAACCATTTATAAACCTATTAGATGTTGGAGAAATATTCAATAAGGATTCCAGGCTTAAATAGTTCGTCATTAGCATAGTCTTCGTCGGCTACCATACCAAAAACTTCACCAGTTGCTCTGAAGTTCCCTGGGTCCGCATTCTGAACTGTATAGATAATTTCTGTAACATTCATTACCGGATCAGAAAGAATCTCTGCAAGAGTTTCTGCTACATCTGTATGGAAACGTGCTTTAAAAGAAGACAGCTGTCTCGTCTTATGGTTATCAAGACGCTGAGCATCTCCATACTCTCCAAGTTTAATATGAACCTTGAAGATGTTTGGGCGATACCTCATAAGACTCTTGCATAGTCCTTCAGCAGCCTGCTTGTCCATTTCTCGAATCTTCATAAACCCAGGAAGAGTCCATGGCTTGCTTTCCTCTGTGAAAGAAAGAACCTCAGAGATCCGCTCTCTGTTGGCACCAGAGATAGCTTTCACAATTTCACTTTGGTCTGCTGCCCTATTGGCTTCTTCTGTATGTGTTGGGTTGCGGAAGAAAACTCCCGTTGGGTGCATTACATCTTCAGGTTTTACATGTTTTGGTAGTACCATTATTTCCTCCAGTCATCTAAGACTTCTTGAATGTCTAAAAGTCTTAATATCATAGTTTGTCTACTAATTCCACAGCTCTTAGATAGATCTTTCTTTGTTAGCTTGTTGTCATCTGACATAAGTTGGTTTTATTTAAGTATTTTATAGCAGATTCTAATATTTTAATATCTTCTTCAGCTTGGCCTAGTAGTTGATTACACGATCTACATAAGATTCCACGAACTCTATTGGTTTTGTGGTCGTGGTCTGTATGCCAATCTCTTCCAATAACTTTTGGGTGATCTGATCCACATATTGCACATTTCTTGTCTTGATCTTCAAATAGTTTATTCCACTCTTCTCTTGTTATTCCATATTCTTTTCTTCTATTGTAAAAAGGAGCACATAATTTACAGATAGAGGAATAAGTTTTGCCTTTTAATATATAAAATTCTTTAAAATGTTTTTCTTCCTTACATTCTCTACATATCTTGGTTCCTGTTTTTTGTTTTAATAACCAAAAATTATATGATTTTATATCAGTTTTTGGTGGAGCAATAACACCTAATGCTTGTGGAATTGACCAGTGTTTACGTAATCTAGTATTGACTGTACTTATTGATATTGAATAAAATTCAGCTGCTTCTTTTATTGTTTCAAAGTGTCTTCCGTTGATGTTTACTGGTTTATGATTTGCCATCTTTTAATCTTTCTTCTATTTCTTTTAATCTTTTCTTCATTGTTTGTCGGCTAATTTGCATCTTCTCTGCTAGCTTCTTTATTGTTAAGTCTTCGTTATCAGAGATCAATATGCTATATATAACATGCCTTTGACTCCTTGTAAAGAGTTTTCCGACAAATCTTTCTGTCAATAATATATTAGGAACTTTAAAATAAAATTCTTCTTCTAGCTCATATGGCTCATCAGGTATTTCAATCAGTCCAGCGGGCATCTCTCTTAATGAGTTTCTCTTAAGCTTCCTTAGTAAATGATGAACCTTCCATGGTAAATGTTTCTTTATGTAAGGTATCAAAGTGCTTTTATGTCTATCAAAATCATCAAAGAGCCTACAGCAAAGAAGATACAATTCACTTTCTGCCTCTGACGGCTCTAAGAAAAACTCTTTTATCATAATCTCTTTGACCCACATTAAGACTGGGCGCAACAGTATATAGAACACATACTGTCTCTCATGTTTAGGCTCTGTAGGCTTATAGAAGAGGGCGTTCTGATAGTGCCTGATAAGATTAGCTCTTTTGGAGGGAATTAGCATCGTCTGCGTTAGTCTCCTCTATGTAGGTAATATCATCAAACCTTATGTTCTCATGTTTATTGCCTCCTCTATTTGTCTCTAAGAAGTAGAGAGTTTCATTTTCAAATAGATAACGACCAATTAACCATTGACCATTCAGAACAGTAGCAACAAGCCGCCCACGCAGCTTACCTGGATACATCTCAGTAGGACCAATATAACTAATAATCTTAGACAAACGCCTCTTGTTATAAGCCTTATCTCTTAACTGTAAGTCTTCTTCTTTGCCGGGACATGAATCTTTATGGTAACACCAGTAATCGCCATCTCCCTCATTGTTGGTAAATATCTTACAACTGTCACACTCTATAAGTTGCTTAGGCAGTTCTACTCCCATGTTGATATCTAATTTCATTTTACCTCTCTGCTAGGTATCTGAGAACCTTCAGAGACATAGAAAAAATCGCTATCTTTTACAACCAGAATAAAACTTTTCTTTTTGCCATCCGGCGTATACTTGGTAAACTTAACGAACTCTCTATCAGTGTGGAAGTCAACTGTTGTTTCTATGTGCAAGTCTCCAACTACATGTTTTGTCATTTCGTTTTTCCTCTGTTGTTGTCATTTACTTTGTTTGTAACCATGATTCCTAGTTCTAGTATATTTTTTAGCCTAGGAAGATCTCTTAGTATGTCATACCAACAGTCTTCACATTTTGGATTAAACTTATAGGGCACATAAGAACCATTTGCCGAAGCATAAGGTACAGGAGCACATTCTTCACAAAAATCAGTCCCACCATATAATTTTGCCATTGTCTTCGCTATGAAGGCAACTCTACTGTCCATGTTTATTCCCATGTTGGTATCTCCTTAGAAAACTCTTCAGTTAGTTGATCATAGAGCATGATCTTGTAACCTAACTTCTTACAGAACTCTATATCCTTCTTCTTGTACTTATTATAAAGAACAACTATTGTTCTTGAGAACTCCTCAGGATAACACTTCTTCAAACGTCTTAGCTTCTGTCTGCTCTGAGGTGTCATATACCCTTTGATCTCATAATACCCAGCAGGAAGCTTCTCACAGCCCTCTGTGATCTCGAAATCCATTATGTATACATGAGGCTTAGTTTTATAACCAGAGAAGCTGAAGGCCCTCTCCTCGTACTTCCAGGAGACTCCAAGCTTATTCATGATTCTGGCAAAGTTTGCTTCCGTTGCAGATCTAAAACTATATGTAGGATGTATGTCAGGCCGAACACCCTTCTTCATCTTTGCATAGCTTGCAGCTGCCGTCTGTCTTGTTCTTTTCTTTGTCTTCGTACCCTTATGACAAGCAATACATTCAACTTTCAAATCCATTGTGTATCCATCGGGCAGATAGAAAATACCCTTCTTGCACTTTGAACATTTGACGGCTCTATTTGCCATTAAATCCCTCTTTCACCTTTACTAATAAGAAGACTTTTATCTTCTTCGTCAAACACATATAAGAATTTAAAAACCATTTCTTTGTCTCTAAGTTCCATGGTTACTTTAACTTCTTGTTCTCCAGGCTCGCGAAAACCTTTACGTCTGATATGCCTATCTAGTGCCTCTTTACATAACTTGATTTTATGATTCAGTTCTAGCAAAGAAGTCTCTTTAGGGATTTTTACTGACAATCCTGATTTAGTCACTTTGTTCCTCCAATGCTTCTTCCCACAAAAGATAATTACCTTCGATGTCATTCCAGTCTACAAGATACATATCGTTATGAAGCCTTTCTTTCGAAGAAGGAGAAGTTTCTACAGATTCTCCTTTGTTATAGGCTTCTGTAATTGTCCCAAAATATTCTTTATCTCTATGGAACTCATTGCAGTAAACATCTTCTTTCTCATGTTCTGGATATACAAATTTTACTTGATCTCCAACTTTAAACTTCATTAATGACTCCTTCTAGCTCCTCCTCTGGAATTAATTTTGGAGTATTTTGCTGTTCATTCCAGTTCACTTTGTAACAATCTTTATCTGCGACTACTGGTTCGCCTTCTTTTATTGCGACAAAAGAGCCTCTTCTATAAACGGCTTTGATAATACCGGTGCAACCGACAAGGGTATCATTTCCAGTAAACTCAACAATATCGCCAACTTTAAACTTCATCTTCTGCCTCAGGGATAAAATTCCATGCAGATGCTTCCCAATGACAATCAGGACAAATTGTATCTACATCAAAATCATCATCAACTAAACCTTCAAACTCCCACTTGTTTCCACACTGTGGGCATTTAACCTTTGTGGTGTTATCACTCATTATTTTCTCCTTTTCTAATTCTTACCGAGGGTGCTAAAGAACCTTCTTCAACTTCTTCCAAATCATCAAGTGTAAAATCAATAATTAGTCTCTTAAATGGTCGCTCTGTATGATCAGAAACAATAAAAGAAATTATCTTTGTTCTCTCGTTGTAAACTTTTCGAACCTCTAAGTTCGCCACTCTGTTCTCGAAGGACTTTATCTTGCTAGTACATGTCATACAGTACGACACCGGTTCGTCTTGCCATTTCTCAAGATATCCAATCAATACTTCACATTGACTACATCTAATTTCTTTCATAATCAGCTCCTTTCCACCACGTCACTCGCACTTGGCTTTTATTGATATTAGGACAAGCAGCACTATTAGAGACACCAGCCAGTTCTATATTGTCTATCTTGTTCATAATAAGGTTGAGTAATTCGAGTTGATTAAACATTGTTACTGGAGAATCTAGATTTAGATCCACTTTTACTGTAATCTCATATTTCTTAGCGAAGCTTCCTCTAGATTGTTCCCTCTCTGTAAGGATTCTGTCTATCTCTCTTATAAAATCTTCTTTTGAGTTAGCGGTATATGTATCTCTCTTATCTTCTGGCAAGTCAGAAATCATTATAATTTCGTTTGGAATATCGAGAATGAGATATTTAACATGGTCAATAACATCTTCAATTTCTAAAGAAGACAGATGCTCTCTAGTAGAATTCATCCAAGGGAGCTTGAGCCCTTTCTCTATTAGTTTCCCTTCTATAATTGAGACAACTTCTCTTACATCTTCTGGTGTAGGAGTATGTATTTCAATACGTCTAATTTCTTTCATAACCAGCTCCATGTATCTGTATATGGGTTGTAAATTTGTCCCCGATGATCTTCTATATAGACATCTAAATTATTTTCACATGGCTGCCATATAGTCATCTTTTCTTTAGTTATCCAATTTAAGTCTTTTGATGATATAAAAGTTTTTACAGAGAGCCCATAGCCTTTATTCACTACTTCTGCCTGATAGAAAGCCATTTCTTTATTCTCTTCGTTTGATATAAGAAAGATATCAAAAGGAAACATTCGATCTTCAGAGTAGATATCTGGTGGTACAATAGTAGAAAAAACATCTTTATTTATCTCTACGCCAGAAAGAGACCCTCCAACACTTCTCTTTTTGGGTGTTGGTTTATTTCCCATAGTATAAATAGGAGCCATCTCCCTATATATCTGGAAAGAAATAGTTTGTGCCATACCAAAAACTTTATTATTAATAGCCATATAGATATTAAGTAAAGAAGATGCCTTGTACTCTCTTATGAATTTGCTTGATAAAGCCATTTTGTTTCCTTTTACTTCTCTCTTGCAAAGAACTCATATTCTTGACCATTAATTACAGGGCATGATACCAACGGAATATCAGGTTCGCTAAGAACACGCGGGTTTGGATCTTCTCCAACAAACTGAAACTTATAAGAGTTTAGGTATTCTGAACCACATCTTACTCTCATTCTATATCTAGAAGTAAGATCCATTTCTTTTGATATGGTTTCAATGATTATCATACCTGTAAATGCATTCAATGCAGGAGCATCTACACTGAACCTATGTACTTCAAGCTCTTTTACAAGCCCAACTATCTCATTATTATCCCAGAGTTCCCATGTTATATTATCAGGCAACCTATTTCGTCTCTCGGCTATCTCTTCTGAAACCCTCGGCTCTGTAGTTTTCTTGTTGGCCATTGTTTTTTACCTTCTTGTTTTTGAAAGCCACGACCTTGTATCTTAGCCTTGGTTTCCTTCTGTTTGTAGACACCCTCAGGAACCTCCGCTAAGGCCTCTGAGATCTTCTCTATGAGTTCTTCTAGTCCAAGGTCTTTCTCATTATATTTAACGACCACATAGGCCCACAGGGCTTCCTCAGCTGCTTTCTTCTTCTCTTCGTCTAGTTCAAGTCTTCTAAGGAAGTTTCTTTTAGCCTTGTCTATTGTCATTCCGCCGAAGCAGACAGGTCCATAATGTTGTTCGCCATGGATTTCGATCACTATATTCAGTCCTAAGATAACCCAATCAAACTTCTCTCTATTAGAAGAGTAGTCTGGGTTTACCATTGAGACATGATACTCCTGTCTGATCTCGTAATGTTTATACGGAGATTCTTCAGAAGCTAGCAGTTCTCCTACTCTTTTATGAAGCTTAGATGCATTCTTAGCTGACTGAGTAGGAGTTCTTGTCTTTCTCATACGAATCTCTCTTCTGCATGTTTTATTAGAGGCGGCATGATGTCGCAGAAGTTATTATCTTGAGCGAATCTTAGCAAAGCTTCGAACAAACTATCATCTTCTACTGCCTCTAAATGACCACCTGTAATTTCTTCGATATGGATACTTTGTCTGGCCTGATCAACAAAGACCATGAATTCCCTAACTCCCCAGCCAAGAGTAGCTCTATGTTCCCATCTCCAATAAGGCAATAGATCTTTAAATTGCATTTCACCCTGCCAGCTTGAAGGCATTGATGCTGTATCTGCAGAATCTACTGTCTTAAGCGGCCATCTTCGTTCATCAAGTATTTGAAACTTGGACATGCTTGACACTCCTTACATTTCCATCTGTCTCCGTAGACAACATTTTTTCTTATGTTCCTTTCTATAGACAGAATCATATTCCGTATATTGTCAAGATCGGATGGTCTAAATACAGATGTAGTTACGAATAGTTTATCTTTCTTTTCGTCGATTTCAACAAGAACATACTGGATTGATTCTCCTGCTCCTCTTGACAATCCCAATGCAGTTGCAGCAATTCCAGGATCTAATCCAGCATCAACAGTTTTCATTTCCTTCTTAGAGAAGTCTATTAACATCATATTCTTCTCTTGTAATGTTAAGTCTACTTTAATCAGGTCAATATGGGAATGAAGAATTGACTGCCCGATTGGAATTTTCGTTTCTATATCCACCCCAACAGTAGGATGTAAATGATCAGAGATGTCATATTTACAATAGTCTATGAAGTACGGACTAGCTTTTATAGTTTTAGCCTTTGCTTCTTTGAAATTAATCTTGTTGGCAGCAACCATGGGCCACCAAATATCATCCCATGCTTTTGTTATTTTTCTAGGAAGAAGTTCGCTTTCTTTTATCAGGCAAGACTTCTCTGCTTGTTTAATTGATTCTCCAATACAAGTTTCAAAAACTGACATAGCAGGATACACCAAATGCTCTTTCTTTCTTGGAAGCAAAGGGCAATATAGGTATCTTGCTATATCGTTTGGAGTAAATATCATCAGTCCGTTTCATCATAGGATGGAATAATAAAACCATCTAGTTCTTCTTCGCAGTGCCCATAAGAATTTTCTACTAAACTATCAGACACTTTACAATATGGACATTGGTCTTTATATTTCGTCATCTCTTGTCCACATTCACTACAGATATAACTTCTCATCTTCTTCTACCTCCAGGTTGTTATCGATTGATTCAAGAGTATCCGCTAATCCTTTAACTCTTATCGTTACTGTTTCTATCGCTTGGCTAATATTGTCCAGATAAGACAGGCCAGCAATCAAAGGGGTTAACTTTACAATTTGTTTCATTTGCACCTCAGAATTGTTCATTGACATTGTTCTCTTTCAGATAGGCCAATCGGTCTCTCTGATCTTGTTCGGCAATCTCTAATTGAACAGCTTTCATCCGTGCATTTGCAGGGAACAGATCTAGGAACTCACGCCCTTCATATCCTGATACTTTATTCTTTCCAAACTTAGCCCAAATCCTTGGCAGCACCCTTCCATCCTCTGTGTGATGTACTAGCACAGATTCTTTCTCTCCTTTATGATGCATGTCATTATACAGGTGGACAATAACATTACTGTCATACGCTAGAGATCTTGATTCTGCAATAGCAAGGTTAGTTGGTTTCTCTCCTTGCTGTAGCTTTCTATATTCAACTGTTGAGATGATAGTAATCTTATTAGCAACAGTCATGTTCTTCATATGGTTTGATAACCGTTTAATTCTTTCATGCCCAGTAATCTCAGAGTAGTCTGGATATTTATGGAAGTTATCGCCAAAGAGAACAATGTTCTTTTCAGGATAAAGCTCTCTATAATAGCGGACTACATTCTCAATAAATGGCAGAGAAGCACCGTCACTTGCATCTTTAACAATAAGTTTATTCTCTTTCACAAGAGTAAGGACTTTCTTATAGGCTTTCTCCCTTATTCCCTTAAGATCCTCGTGTCCTTGTTGCTGTGACCAATAGTTAGGATTACTAACATGGTTAAGCTCAAGATCTAATCCCTCTTGTGCATTACAAATCCATTTATAGATGATATATTTTTTAGCATCATCAATTGAATGATAAATACAGATAGCATTATTTCTAGGATCATTAGCAATCTCATATGCCATTTGAGCACAGAAGGTTGTTTTACCTGCTTGCTCTGACCCGCCAACAAAGAACAGATTGTCTGTCTTCCAGTCGTCTGCTAGTCTGGCTCCAATACCTCCTAGTCCATCTGGCCGTAGGAAGAACCCAGCGAAGTCTCCAGTCTTAGCTTCATCTGCTTCTTTCAAAGACATCACAGAAGACAGTGTAGAAGACTCTTCGTTCTCTACCTGAACAGCCTTATTGATATCACTAATAGCATGTTGACATTGAGCAAGAGCAAGTTCTGCGTCTTTAGGATTCCTCTTTACATCGACAAGAAGAGCCTCGATAAGATTTGTTTTCCTCTTCTGGAGTTCAGAATCCTTTTCATTCTTTTGGCGCTTTACTTCAGAGATAATAGTAGACAAATCATAGCCAGTCATCTTAGCAACTTGCTTTGCCATCTCTTCTTGCCGAATATGACTTTGCTCTGCAACAATGATAGGGACCATCTTCTCAGCAACTTCACGTCGCTGGTCCTCTTCCATCTCCCCGCCAAAGTCCTCAACAAACTTCATCATTCGCCATTCAAAAGCAGTCCATCTCTTCAGACGGACAAACTCATCGAATCCTCTGTCTCTAAGAAGCTCATCAGGATCTTGACCTGCTGGCAGCTGACACAGTTTAACTCTGAAATCCTTCTCTTTGCCAAATTTCTCATCTAGGGCTCTTTGTACGGCGAGTTCCCCTGCCTCATCAGAATCAAACACGAGCACGACATTAAATGAGCCATGCTTCTTTAGAAGAGTCATGTGGTGATCTGTAAGAGCAGTGCCCATAGTACAGCAACAATTCATAAGACCATGATGCCGAGCCGTAACAACGTCTGCTTGGCCTTCAAAGATATATAGTGGATCTGGAGCATCCTTTGCAATCTCATAACCATAGAGCCGCTCGCCCTTCTTGAAGATTGCACACTCAAGGCCAGTTCCTCTTGTGTTGATATATTTTGGACCGCTCTTACTGTCCCCATTCTTATATTTAAGATTCTTAGCTGAGAATCCTACTGGACGACCTTGGTCATCATAGACAGTAAACAACAGGTTGTTTGAATTAAATAAGTTTGACCTGTCTAAATCTACGCCGCCGAGAAATCTTGGTTCGTATCCTGCTGCCTTTAGCCTTTCCCTAAACTCAGAAAAGTCTACAGTTCCGATGCCCCATTCTTCTAGCTTGTTTTTATCCCAGCCTCGCCGAGCAATTTCTTTGTCGGCAAGAGAATAGTCTCCAAAGCCAGGATCTGAAACCAGATCAGCTGCTAGTTTATATGCTTGATAAGTACGATACTCATATAGTTCTTCTGGAGTCAGGTCGTTTAATTTAACCTGAATCCTGTACTTGTCAGCAAGATATAAAACATTCTCTTGGATATAACCTGCACCTGTCATTGGCTTCTCTTCAAGACAATGTGCTGCTGCAAAAATATCAGCAGTATAACCACACCCGAAACAGAATGCCCTTTCAGGAACCTGTTTGCATGTCATAGAAGGAGAATCATCATTATGTTTTGGATTTAAACATTTGAAATTATTTGAGGCATCAATCCCATGTTCTTGTAGATACTGTTCTAGATATGGTCTAATTGCTTTCGTCGTCTCTTCAAGATTGATCAGTCTCGGCTTCATATTTTTATGCTCCTAATATGCGATTTGTGGATCGTAAAATGCTTTAGATATGTCTTCAATAGCTTTTGGCACTTCACTAAATGTCTTTACAGAATAAACTGCTTCAAATTTTCTGAACTCTTCATTCCATGGATGCTCAACCATAATACCCATAGTGCCATATAAACTTTTAATCACTCTTGGGTCATCGTCAACCATAACATCCACATCTACAAGACCTTTTGCTTCCATAGAACTAGCAAGAAGCAACTTAGGTTTAAACCCTAAGTGTTTATTTAGCCAAGTATATTTTTCTCCTGGACAATGATTCCATTCTAGAGGTTTTGTAACAATAACCACATCATGATCTTCATGTAGCTCTTTTAAAGTCTCTATCGCACCAGGATACGGCTCTAACTCTTCAAAGAATCCTGGAGGAGAAATTTGATTGTATAAATCCCTAGGACACTTATAACGAATCTTTTGATATTCACTCATCTTACTGTGGACTAGGTCTCCCATCCGAGGAATAACAATATCTTCATACTCAAGATCAATTCCCCATACATCTCTAATGTTTTCTAATGCGGAGCCTGTAAAATTCGCCAGGACTCCATCCATGTCTACACCAATTCTCATATTAACCTCAATCTACTGCTGTTATTTCATCTTGGACACATTGGTTCTTGTAGTCGCAGTAAGAACACTGCCAATCACCAACAGGATTTTTGCTTGGATTCTTTTGCCATGCTTGGTACTTAGTCTTGCCTAGTTTCCCATGCTTCCACATATGTTCTACTGTCTCACTATTCCAGTTGTCAGAGAAGTCTTTAGGAGGTAGCTCTTTTGCTTTAATTTTTCTTAGCAAAGTCTCATACCTCTTGTAGACATCTTCAATAGTATATGGCTGGTGGACTTTATCAGGGGAATAGTAGTTCCAATATTTCCCCTGTATTTGTTGCCACCATACTTGATGTGTTCCATCAGGATTCTTATCGAAGCCAATACGGAATTCTACTCGATGGCCATCTCCTCGTTCTACATAGTAGAGACGATATTCTTCAAGCATATCCCTATATTCCCATGCATAAAGAATAGCCTGCAAGAAGTGTGTGTCTTTGGGAATCCCAGGCACTTGTTCTCTCTTAGCGCCAGTAATCTCTTTGTTGGCATAATAGCCATAGAAAGACTTAACTTCTACACCAATAAGGTTACCAGTATCAGGGTTCTTAATTACAGCATCCATCTCCCCAGACAACAAGTAATTCCTTTGGTAGAACTTAATGTTATTGTCATGCCAAATACCCATCTCTTTCCATCGGTTGACGAGACCCTCCTCGTCCCACTTCCCAATATGAGCTTTCATCATTAATCCTGCAGAAGCTCCTTCTGGAGTTCCAATCTCCATATTCCTATACCAGGTTGCTCTCATACATTTGCCAGCTACCATCTTTTTGCCATCTAGCAAATACTCAACAGAGGCTTCTGTTGGATGGAGCCCTGGTCGTCGCCTGCTTAATCCTTTAGAAGTAGTGATGTACTCATCTTCCATCTCTACAATTGAAAATTCTTTTCCCATTATCTGATGCTCCTGTTCGTTCTAATGTTTGTTTAAAGTTGTTCCAGCAGGGACATAAGTTCATCGATTTTATCTTTTAAATCTAAAATTGACATGGTGGCCATTTCTTTTACTTGAGTATTTCCAACCGGAATATCTTCATGTATATTGCTATTGTGTTTTCCTAGATAAGAACTAGCTATTGTCAGCTCCTTTACTTTTTGCATACCCTCGTCGATACGCATAAAGTGATAATCTAGATTGGTGTTTGGTAGTTGCGTCATTTTGTTTCTTCCTTTTGCTCTATCCAGCGACCATCTTCTCTGAATTCAATTTTTGTATTCTTGATCAATTCTCTATCAATACGATCATTAAGTTCTTTTAGCTGTCCAGTAGCTCTGGCAGCTTCTGTCCTTATCCAATCCTGAAACTTTTTAGATCTCACCATTCTACGAAAAGCAGCTTTAGTATTTTGTTCTCTGCTTCTATATTCTTGGCAAGAGCCTACAGCTCCACTTGGTGGATGTTTACATCTACAGCTGTTTTGACATTTGTTTCTGTGTTGCCCACCGGCACCTGTGCCGCTGAAATACTCAAGAACTAGATCCTTTTTTGTTACCGAAAATAAGATTTCTCTTTGCTTTGTCATCTTTCAAATAGTCCCGAGGAACGATTTTGCCATCAATTACTAGGACTTCTCCTCTATGGAATGCCTCTCCTACGATATGGCGCAGAGTAGCCATAATCCCTTCATTTTGTTCAGTAGGCTTAATGTGTTGGATAGCCGAATACAGAACATTAATGAAGTCAACCCATTGTTCTTCAGGAACGCTAACTGTCTTGTCCATCTGGGAACCTCACAACGTTAGATTTTTCAGAAGCTAAAACTACATCTGGATTGTCTTCTTCTTCTTCTTCAACAACTTCTGACTGTTGCATTTGAGCTTGTTGTTGCGCTTGTCGTCTGAATTCTTCCATTTGTTCTCTCATTGGTTCAGCAATAAATTTTTCTTGATACTCTTTAACCTCTTCAGGAGTGCAGACCCCCTTCTCAACAAGAATATTTACGAGCATGCCAATTGCAAGTCCTTGCTCTTGAATTTGAGTGTGCATACCGAACAAGCCAGTTTCGATATGTTGAAGGTATTGGGCCATTCCTCCCATTTGTTTCATAAGCTTCTCAAGTGGATTCTCTGGTCGCTCCTGTCCAGGAATCTCAATTAGTCTATCCATTTTATCCTCCTAGTGAAATTCTTATGTCTGTATCGACAGCAGTTGCTGTCCCATAATAAACAGGTCGGCTCTTATCAAAGTCAACCTGGCCTTTACTATTCATATAAACCACAGCATAACCAAATGCTTGTTGGCTATATTGCATCTTCGCATCTGCTTCATAATCCATAGGGACGCAACAGCACCCTTGTTCGATGAGCAGCTTGCCTTTCCAGATTAGTTGCCCAATCTTATGCGTATGCCCTATGACAATAGCATCATAGTCCTCTTTCTCCAAGAAGTAATCTGCTACTTTTACACAAGTTCTCATTGGAACTTTGCTTCCTCCTTTTGGATGAGCAAAAATACAATTTCCTACTCTTGCATACCAACCTGACAAACCACCAGAGTACTGAATATTATTAAAGTCATGCATCTTCTCTAGTCTGCCATACTTGTTGAAAGAATATCCTTTTGCCATTCTCTCTAACATATCAGGATTTACCATGAAAGAAACATTTGGGTCTAGATTACTAGAGAAATAAGATTGCAATCTCTCATCGTGGTTGCCTCTAGTGAGGATAACCTTCTTGAACATTTTAGAGAACTGCTTTAGATAATCGATACCAATTTCATACTCATGACGCAACAGAACTCCCTTGTCCTTAGGCCATCTAGACACAGAGAACTGGTCTACAAAGTCACCGTTAACAACTAGGACTTCAGCATCACTATGCTTGCTAATCATATCTGCGATGACGTTGTCATTTACCCATGGAATATGCATATCGCTGATTGACACAACCTTGTGGAGTTTTCCTTCAGGATTGCCAACCTTGTGGTATCTTTCAGTAACGATATTAAAGAGATCTTCTCTCTTATCTTCAATCATTAAGAGTGCATCACTATAGGCTGGCTCCATTTCTCCATCTACAGAATGACTTGACTTGTCAGGAGGAGTGTATGTATCTCCAGACTTCTCTGCTCTTTTAATAAACTTACGCACAGCTTCGGCTGATCTATTAAATCCTTTGGTCCGTAGGGTCTTAGAAATATCCTGATACATTCTATTCTCTTCTACGAGAGCCATCACTATATCTTTCTCTTTCTTAGACCAGGCGCTTCTCTGTTTCTTACTCATTAATATCCCATCCTTTGTAGGTTGTCACAATATGTAGCTGCACGCTGCCAAGTTGTTACATCTTGGTCTGCATTCGGCTTGAATATGACAGTTGTTCCGTCTCTTAGTGTTATATTGATGTCGCGAATCATGCTAGAAACGTCAGTTTCAACTACTCTAAAATCAGAGACAGAGAGTCTAACAATAGGAGGAGAATCTTCCTCCTCAGACTCTTCTTTATTAACACGTCCCTGAAGGACACCAACCATATCTTCTTCAAGTTTACCTTTTAAAGACTCCCACCCTCTAGAAAAAATTGTGGCTTCTGTTCTTCCTGTACAGTCTTCAACTGTAATCACAGCATAATTTTTCCCTTTGCTACTCCTCTTCTTTGTAATAGAAGAGATCACAACTGGGATGCTTATTTTCTGCTTGTCTTTAATCTTTTCATCACCTGCTAAGAGATCTAGTATTGTGTACTGAGCCAATCTCATCAAACCAGGATAGTCATCTAAAGGGTGCCCTGTCAAGTAGAACCCCAACGTTTTACGTTCTAGTTTAATTCTCTCTGAACGTGTCAATGGATCACTTGGCTCAATTGGATCAAATTCAGGCTTAGGAGGCAGCTTAGGAAGACGTCTTGGTGGTTTGTGTCCTCCAGCTACCGCTTGTCGGATCTCTTTCTCTCTAGCCTCAAACCGTACTGCTCTCTCTTCCCATTTCTCTACCTTTTTGTAGTGTTTAATTAGAGCTTCGGCATGTTCTTTGACCTGGTCTCTTGACAATTCTGTGATTTCTTCTAGAGCACCACATTCTGCTAGAGCCACGAGAACATTCTTTTTGACCTTAGCTTTAATCAGGTCCTCCAACGCGCCAAACTCACATGCATTCCGAGCTTCTACAATTTGTTCGACAGCTTTCTCACCAATACCCTTGACACCAGCCAGTCCAAACAGGATAGTCCCCTCGTCCAGTGTAAATTTTGCTACTGAACGGTTGACATCTGGAGGTAGGATTGGAATCCCATCTTCTCTAGCTGCATGAATATAGGCGACCATCTTTTCTTGGTTATCCATGGAAGAATTCAACAGGGCTGTGTAGAACTCGTGTGGATAGTGTGCCTTCAACCATGCTGTACGATAAGAGATGATTGAATATGCTACTGAGTGAGCCTTATTAAACGAATAGGCCGCGAACCCTTCGATATCATCGAATAGTTTGCTTGCCTCAGTCTCATCCTCACCATTTTTTACACATCCTTCTACGAACTTAGCTCGCTCTAGCTTCATCTTCTCTGGTAATTTCTTGCCAATGATCTTCCTCATGTTGTCAGCTTCTGGAAGAGTATAGCCAGCAACATCTGTACAGATTTTCATAATCTGCTCTTGGTAGACCATGATTCCATATGTTGTATTTAACAGATTACTCAGGCTTCTGAAGGCATATTCAATATCTTCTGGATTTCGTCTACCTGCTACATACTTAACAACCAGTCCAGTACGCAAAGGTCCTGGCCGGAACAATGCAGTGATGGTAGACAGGTCCTCAATTGACTTAGGTTGGACTTGCATGCATAGATCTTTAAATCCACTTGAGGTTTCGAACTGGAAGACTCCTTCAAGTTTTCCCTGTTTGAAGATTTCGTTATAAACTTTTTTATCTCCATCTTCTATCTTCCTGAAATCTATATCTACATCATGAATTTCTTTGATAAGATTGATAGTGTCCTGAATAACAGTTAGGTTTCTCAGACCCAGGAAGTCATACTTCACTAGGCCGATATCCTCAACGTCATGCATGTCAAACTGGGTTGTAATCTCTTTGCCTTTTCCAAGGAAGAGCGGCACTTGAGCTTTAATCTCACTGTCTGAGATAACTACACCAGCAGCATGGACTCCTGCTTGATTCCGCAGCCCCTCTGCTTTACGAGCCATGTCAACAACATCAGGCCAGTCTGTTTTCAACATTCCAGGGTTATCTGTAACAATTTTTTCCCAGTCATCCTGTTTGCCAGATACATCAGGTGGAATCATGTTAGCCAAAGTGTGGCCTACAGAAGTGTCGTAACCCATTACTCGTGCGAATGCTCTTAGAGAACCTCTTGGTTTAAACTGTGCATATGTACCAATCTGTGCAATTTTATCTGCACCGTATTTCTCAGCCACATATTCAATGACTTTGTCCCTGCGGTCACGACAGAAGTCCACATCAATATCTGGCAGACTTACACGAGCTGGATTAAGAAATCTCTCAAAATACAGCCCATATTTAATTGGGTCTACCTCTGTGATGCCAGTACAATAACACACCAAACTTCCAGCACCTGAGCCTCGGCCAGGTCCTACTGGAACACCATTATCCTTGGCCCAGTTAATAAAGTCTTGCACCACTAAGAAGTAGGTTGGAAACCCCATCTCTTCGATGACTTTCAGCTCATACTCCAGTCGATCTCTATACTCCTGTGTGCCTTCTCCAAAGAATTCTTTAAACCCATCTTCAGCCAGTCTTCTTAGCTCTTGTGCTGGTGTCACCTCCTCTGGCAAGTCATACACAGGCCATATAGTTTTATCATGCTGCCAGTCACACTGACACTTGTCGGCAACACCCTCAGTATTATCGATAGCCATGTCTTCAGATTTTGGGATCATCTCCCTCATCTCTTCTTCACTCTTAAACCAGGACTGGTCGGAGTCAAAGGAAAGATCTCCAGCAGCAAGTTTACAAATATAGTTATGCAACTCTGCATCTTCTCTTGTTGGATAATGCGAGTCTTGTGTTGCTACAGTGACTGCTCCAATCTTTTGTGCGACTTGACATAAACGCTCTAGCAATGCCCCTTGCCAATCTAATCCATGGTTTTGTATTTCAATATAGAAGTCATCTTTAAAAACATCTTGAAGATCCCGAGCATGACTAACAGCTTCTTTTATCCGATCTTCCATAAGATATGTTGCAAGACGCCCCGAGCCACACCCAGACAGAACAACAAGTCCTTCTCTATGCTTCTCTAGCAATTCCATATCAACTCTAGGCTTATAGTAATAACCATCAAGCCAGCCAAGAGAAGTGAGCCTGAAGATATTCCTCAGGCCCTCTTCGTTCTTAGCCAGAACAGTGAGATGATAAGATGTTTTCGAATGATTATCTAATTTCTCTTTTGTGAACCTGCTCTCTGGAGCAACATACAGCTCCACACCATAAATAGGCTTAACTCCTGCCTTTAGGCACTCTTTCTTAAACTGAAGAAGGCCACCAGCTCTGCCATGGTCGGTAAGGGCAACAGCTGGCATGCCTAATTCAGCTGCTCGTGTTGCAATTTGCTTGCAGCTTTGAGCGCCATCTTGAGGACTAAAATCACTGTGGGTATGAAGGTGTACGAACATGTATTGTTATCCTTATAGTATTTCTAGTGCCATTTTTGACCAGTTCTCTAGATTTTCTGGTGGATTTTCCTTTAGGTCTTCTAGATTGGCATATTCAAACTCTGCTACTGCTGGGTCTCTTGGCTCAGGAAGAGCAAGTCCTTCTTCTGCAACTGTAATTTTAATGACAAGACCTAAATGGACTTTGCCTACTTCATTTGATGGATCATAAATAAGCCCGACAGGAACAACATTAAGAGATTCGGTCTTTGGAACCTCTGAGAACTCTAGTTCCTCATCAATTTCTCTACTAACAGAAGACAAAAAGGCTTGCATTGGGTCTTTCCCATCTACAGGATTGACATGCCCGCCAATACCAATGGACTTCTTATCATGAAGCCGTCCTTCTCCGCTCTTCTTTGTTCTTTTGTACACGAGAACACGCTCTGCGCCAGTACAAAGGACTACATATGGAATTAGTTGTTTATATTCTGGTGTCTCTTCTGCTGCCTCTCTGTCCATATACTGGCCATGTGGAATCATTTCATTAAAGAAATAACTCAGATCAGCTGCTCTGGTGCTCACTCCTGGTAGCCCTTTTAGACCTTCCATCCTACCTTCTTCTACTACTAGAACTTTCTCGTTCACTAGAATGCCTCCTTCATTAGGGTATTCAGTACCTCTTCAATCTTAATTAACTCAACTTCTTCCTCTGGATCAGATGGCAATCCATTCTTTTCTCCAAAGTTAATCATAAAATGCCGGAGTAAATCAGGCATATCTTTTATCTTTATCTTCTTGTTCTCTGTCATTCTAATTCCTATTTGAGAATTTTAATTTTGCCACATGGTGATGGCTCGAAACATTTACTATACCATTCACAAGGTGGTTGCATTGCCATACCTAAGATTTCATCATATTCATCACCCTGCAATAGTTGTTCTTTCATGGCCTTCATAACAGCTCTAGTTTCAGGAGCTGCCTTTGAGCATAGTCTTGCCTGAGCCATAGTAACAATTGCATTTGCATTGATATCGAACATCATATTGATGGGAGTATCTTGAGGCTGTTTATTCCTATCAACAGGCCCCTCATCTCTATCTGTTCTTTGGCTCTTGACATAGAACTGTACTCCCACACCGTGCCTTACATAGTGAACTGTCACCCAAGACTTAACATCTTCAACATACACTCGATAAAGAACTGTGCGCAAAGGAGAGTGGGGAACTCCTCCAGCTGCAACAACCATCTGCTTGAATGTTTTCAAAGAAGGTTTCTTGACAACATACATATCTTTGCCAGAAGTAGCTCTAAGAGCACCTGTCATATACTCTGGCCCAACTAGTCTTTTAATTGTTACTTTCATTTACCACTCCGTACTCATTAAAAATCCACGTCCATATTCTTCAATAAATTGCTGTGCTGTTCCTCTCTCAGAATCTCCAATGTCTTCGTCAAATACACAGAGCTCTTTATCTTTAGGGATCTCTTTCCATGACAGATCTCCAATGTCATATTCTTCTCGCTTTTCTCCAGAGAATTTTGTCCATATATCCCAAGCATCTTCTGTGTCATAAGCTACAATCCAGTCATAATCATTTCGATATAGCTTTAATTCTTTTTCATTCATTTACTCCTCCATTTCAATGCCAGCACTAACATAACTACTGGCAATACAAGCACTAATAAGAACGGCAAGAAACATCCTACACAAAAGAAGAACAATGTAACCGTAGCAAACAACCAAAACAATGTCTTTGGATCTCTTTTCATAACTTTTCCCTATACGTATCTCTGAAGTATTGCATATACTCCCATACTTTTTGTTTGGTTTTCAGTTGCTTTGTTGGTTCATTTGATTGATGAAGTATTGCTGCTGGATGTAACATGCTGAATACATTGATATTATCTTTTGATGTCCAGCGACCTTCCCAGTGACCCATTTTTAAATCATCCTTTTCAAGAAAAGAACACAGAGCAACCCTCCCACAAAGAATAACTATTTTTGGCTCAAGAAGCTCTATTGCTTTCTTTGCGAATGGCCAACAATGAGCGATTTGGTCTTTCTTCGGGGTATAGTTCTGCCGCCCAGAGAACTTAGAAGCGACTGGACGACAGTAAACTACATTGGTTAACAACATATCTTGGTTCGTATTTAGACCAACTGCATTAAAGATTTTATCTAAGAGCTGACCGGCTGGACCTGAGAAAGGTCTTCCATTCTCGTCTTCTTTCGCTCCCGGTGCTTCGCCAATAAGAACAATAGGTGCTTTAGGATTTCCTCTATACAACACAGGATGATTGTTATGAGCAGAGAGCGTACACCTGGTGCAGCCCTGCTCAAAGCATCTAACAAAATCTTCATACTTCTTTGCCTCCATAGCATCCCTGTACTTTTCTTGTCTCATCCTGTCCCTCCGCTTCTTCCTTTGAGAATGCCTTATACATTAAACCCTTCTTTACGACGAATGGCATCCTTTGCTTGATTCTCTCTACTACCATGAGGGAAGAAACAAATAACCTTCTCTTTATTGAGTAGCTTATTGTCATTCAAACAAAGTTTACACTTGTCGCATTTAATACCTTTTGTCATTTCAGGACATGGCATTAGAATGACATCTTCCCAAGCAAAAGGTCTTTTGAATTCTTTGAGACGTACAATACTTGCTGCATATCCACGCTTCATAGCATGTTTCGCTTCCTCAATTGTTTCACAGCTTGCCAATACAGAGATGCTTCCCCATTTACTACGTGGAATCTCTTTCCAAGCATGTGTATAGGTCCATACAGGCTGTCCATGTTTGGACGTGTATTCGGCAGCGGCTGCTGCTACAATCTCAGCTGCTTGGGGTGTCCTACAGTCTCCAACAATATGTAGTCGTAGAGGCTTGTCCCCCTTCAACTTGCGAATTGCCTCTGCTTCTTTCTTCGCAATATCAATAGGTCTAGTAATTCCTTCAGCTTCAGCAGTCTTATTTAGTCTGCTTAGATGAATACCACAATGCCCTTGTTGTGCATAGCATCCAGAATTTAAAAACGGACAAGATTTTGGACATGAATGAATTGGTGCATATGTTACGCTTACTGGACCTGTCTTGCTGTTCGTTGACTTTTCTACTGCTTTTACGATTTCCATCTTTTCGCTCCTTATTCAATTCCTCTATTCTCTTTTATCTCTTTAAGCAAATTCTCTTTAATTTCAGGGTTCTCATTCATCCATTGGATAGCATTAGCTTCTCCTTGTGCGACGCTAGAACCTTGATACTTATACCATGATCCTGATTTCTCAAGAAGACAATCCATAACTGCAAAATCTAACAGCTCTTGATCAGTATCAATTCCCTTACCAAACAAAATATTAAATTCAGCTATTTTTTTCGGAGCTGCCAGCTTATTCTTAACTACAGTAACCTTGGTTTTGTTACCAATAATTTCACCTTTGCGTTCTAAGTTCCCGATACGCCTAATGTCTAGTCTCTGTGAGGCATAGAATTTCAGAGCATTACCACCGGTTGTTGTTTCTGGACTACCGAACATAACTCCAATTTTCATACGGATCTGATTTACAAAAATAACTGAACATCCAGTATGATTACACTGCCCAGCAATCTTTCTCATTGCCTGGCTCATCATTCTTGCTTGAAGGCCTACAGCATGATCACCAATCTCTCCCTCTAGTTCTTTCTTTGGAATCAAGGCGGCTACTGAATCAACAATAATCAAACTAACCTCACCAGAACGAACAAAAGTATCAACAATATCAAGAGCTTGTTCTCCATAGTCAGGTTGACTAATCAATAGTCGGTCTAGGTCTACACCTAAATTCTGAGCATATATTGGGTCTAGCGAATGCTCTGCATCGACATAGAGAACTTCTTTACCTTTCTGTTGTTCATCTGCTACAGCGTGTAAACATAGAGTAGTCTTACCACTATTATGAACAACAATTCCTTCTGCAATATAATTATTATATGGATATGCACATTTTAAATCATATGTTTCATGTTCTCCTGCTTCTACGATATTGATAATTTTAGAAGGAACAACAACAAAACTAAGATTTTTTATTCTGTCTTTTGCATGCAAACAACCGTGTGTTTGAGGACTAACAAGTTCTAGATTTTCAAAATCATTATTATTAAAATTCTCATCCTTATGATGGACATGAAGATTACAATCAATAAAATTCATGTTTTGAATCTCGGCAATTGTTGCAGAATTGAGGAACTTTATGTACTCTTTATAACTCATGTTATTAATGTGAGATTCATATACTAATCGAGATTTCTGACCTCTATAGTATTCATATTCTTTCCCAGTTTTATTACATTTAACAAGCTTGGTTGGTAGGTGAGGATGATATTTAACACATACTTCTGGCCTGTTAAGATATTCTTTTCTGCCTTTTACTCTAGTATTATTATGTACGAATAAAATGTCACCAGGAGATAAACTAGACAAAGGTTTAAATCCGTCTGGTGTCATATATTTGTGCTCTTCTGTGCTAAAAATCGTTTCTCCTGTTATCAATTCAACTCTAAAACATTTCTTTTTGCCAGTTTTTACTACATCTAGTACTTTGTTACGAATTACTTTCCCTTCATTGTCTACTGACTTAACATAGAAATCACAATTATTATTTTGTAAATGTCTTCCTTGTTTAGGATTATTGTCAATAGTAATATCGTTAAATCTTTCATAAAGTCTAGCGATAGTACCACCTTTATGATTAATTCTTTTTTCTCCATCCCATACTTCATATGGAATATGGGTGCCAAAAGCAAGACAGCTTTCAGGGCCGTAGATTTCTACTATCCTGCCATATTTATATCCGCCAATCCCAAGTGCCAAATTTAGACCAAGAGAGCCAGAACTAGTAACTTGATCTGGTTCATAGGAGACCTTGTCTGTCAATTTCATTACACTACCCTTGCCGTATTTCTTATCGACTTGGGCGCAGATCACCGCTAGATTATTCTTCATTTCAGGACTCATATTGTTCTCCTATATTACTGGATATAACCCTTTTTAAGGGCAACATAGATGGTCAGATAGCCAAGTAGATCGGCGGGGACATCTTCATCGTCTTCATTAGATTTACTTCGGACAAGTCGTGAGATCTTATCGTCCATTCGTACTCTAATCTGTTCAATTGGATCTGCTTTTGAAAATGCTCTAATTGGATTAGTAGCAGAGTTCCCGTATTTACGGTTCTTTGCCATAAGCATCTCTTTTACTTCGTCTAGGACTTGGATAATACCACTATCAAAGTCACTAAGTTGTTCTTCTGTCACAACATCAAAGTTATCAGATTCTATTTCTATTTTCTCAATCACTCTTTCCCGTTTTCTTCCTGTCATATTATTTCCTTTTACTTTTGCTCTTGCCATTGCGGCTTCTTGTTTTTTCTTAATAAGAAATTCTATCCTTAATTTAGCTCCTCTTCTAAACCCATCAATATCATCAATATTCCACATCTCTAACAACTCTGACAAAGAAATATCTTTAACTTGAGATGTATCTGAGATTTTATAATGGGCCATCTTCTCGTCTTGTTTTGTCTTACACTTAGGGCATTCAGAATAATTAGCAGCAAGGATTGACATTTTATCTAGATAATCAATATCGCAATTGGCACATTTAATTACCACTTGATAATCATCCATAGGGATTCGATAATCATCGTCAAACAAAAAATCATATGCAGATTGTTCAAACTCAAGGTCCTCTTCTTTAAGAGGGGTGCCATTCATTCTCATAGTTTTATAAAGAACAACGTCGTCTATCGCCCTATGTAACACTTTCATCCAAAGATCAGTTACAAAGCTTTTGCTTATTGTCTCAGTTCTGCTAGATAATTGAGCTTCTCTGTCTTCATTATCAACATGATCATATTGTGGTCTATTCATTGTGGAAAATCTCGTAGGTGTCTTTGTATGCTGTATTTTTCATGAGTTCAGGATCTTCTTCATTAATTTGTTTAGTCATTTTGTCGACTAGTTTTGTTGCTTCTCGTCGGTCCCAAGTCATTTTATAATATAGCCAACCTACTAGACTGTCAACGATGAATTTTTGTAAATACTTAGTATTCTTACCATGTCCCCACTTTTCCACTGCAAGTGACATCCTATATCCTTCCTCCTCTATCTTCAATCTTCTAGGAGAAGGAAAGGGAGACAGGAATAGTAAGGCCACAAATAAACAACACCAGGAGGATAAAACAGCAGCGAATAAGAAAAACAGAATTGATATGATCTGTGGGCTTAGATAGTTCAAAAGAAACTTGAACATGCCCATCTCCTTCATTTGACAGAGGTGAGCATATTCATGTGCTAAGGTAGAGACATTGAACGATCTATCTGCCATTAAGATAGTATTTCCAAACGTCATACTCGACCGCCTTAATGGACGTGGCATCAATTGCCAAAACCAGGAATCTGTTTTGTACTTGATCTTTGTATTCGGAAACCTTTTCCTAATTTTAAGTTCTAGAGTTTTGTATTTACCCATTCTTTGTTGATTCACCAATCAAATCATCTCCTTAAGAGCAACCAGTTGTTTCTCCACAAGTTGTGCAAACGAAGCACGTCCCTTGTCTTTGTGTTAGCCCTCCGCAAGCCATACAAGATGGTCCATCATATGTCATTACTGGAGGAGCGACAGAACTTGGTTCTATTTTATCATGCTCTTCGGCATCTGAGTCCATAAATTCTAGTTCAAGCCACCTAAAAACATAATCAATAACGGATGAACAAATTCTAATCTGTTCGTTCGTTGTAAACCCATTTGGTTCAAACCTAGTTGCTTTAAATTTCTCAATTAATTTCTCAAGTGGCACTCCATACTGTAGTGCTAGACTAATAGCTGTTGCAAAACTATCAAGAATACCTTGCATCGTAGAGCCTTGTTTGCTTGCATTGATAAAAATTTCTCCAACAGAGCCATCTTCGTATGTGCTAGCATTGACATAGCCCTTAAACCCACCGATATTAAACTTATGTGTTGGTCCATATCTAGTGTCTGGCAATTTACGTCGAACAGGGGCCCATTCTGGTTTCGCTTCTTTCTCTTTTGGCTGTTCTTTATCCATGTCTTGTAGAGGCTGCATTGCCTTAGAACCATCTCTATAGATAGCAACTGCCTTTAAGCCTTTCTCCCAACCATAAACATAGGCTTCATAAAAATCTTCTGGAGTACAGTCAGAACTCATATTTACAGTTTTACTGATGGCACCATTCAAATAAGGCTGGCATGCTGCCATCATATTAATATGATCTTTCCAGTGAACCTTACTCGCAGTAACAATCGCATCTTCATTAGGACAGTACTCAATGCAATCTGGAATAATTTCCATTGTCCCACCACCAGCCAGAGTTTTAATACTTTTGAGTGCGAATAAGGGCTCAATACCTGTAGTGTCACAATCCATCATAAACGAGATGGTTCCAGTAGGAGCAAGCAAAGTTAGCTGAGAATTTCTTAGTCCAGATTCCTCAATAGATTCTTTATTGACATCTCCATCAGTGACTCTTTCTGCAATAACATAACAGACTTCCTTATTCCTCTCGAAATGCTTAAATGGCCCTAGTCTTTTAGCCAACTTAATGCTAGCCAAGTAAGCAGCAGTTGACATCCTACTAGTAATATATTTTGCAATCTGCAATGCATCTACAGAGTCATAGGGGACACCTTGTCTCATTAATAACGCACCAAGATTAGAGAAACCTAGACCTAATGGTCTTGTTGAAGTTGTAATCTCTCGAACTTCTTCTGTTGGATAGTCCGCTGCATCTATCAAAATATCCATAGCAGTAATCATAACTTCAATGTCTTCAAAAAATTTAGACCCATGAAACCATCCTGAACTTTTTCTCTGAGTTGTGCTCATATACTTTACTAAATTCATAGAAGCTAAGTTACAACTACTTGAATTTACTGCAGAAAACTCACTACAAGGGTTGGTGCTTTCAATTCTTCCAAGACTAGGGACAGGGTTGTCAAGATTCATTCTGTCATCGTATTGAATGCCAGGGTCTCCTATTTCCCAAGCAGCTTGTGCGGCTTGTCGAAGGATATCATTAGCTGGCAAAGTCTTTGCAGCCTTTTTGTCTCCCCTATTGATAAGATCCCAGTTTGACTTGTCTTTACAGGCCTTCATGAATTCATCAGTGACTCTGATAGAATGATTCGTGTTTTGGAAAGAGACTGTAGATTGAGCATTGTCATATTCAATACCATTGTCCATTAGAATATTCATCTTCTCTTCTTCATATCTTTTACAATTAATAAACTCCATGATATCTGGATGGTCAACATCCATGCATACCATCTTCGCACTACGTCTTGTTTTCCCTCCAGACTTAATTGACCCTGCGTTCCTATCCCATACCTTCATGAAAGAGAGTGGCCCACTAGCAGAACCTTTGTTTGACAGCTTCTCTCCTTTGGCTCTTAGGTTAGAGACATTTACTCCTGCTCCTGAGCCAGCACGGAATACCAACCCTTCTCTAGTGGTATGAGCTAGAATGTCTTCCATATTGTCTTCTACTGGGAAGATAAAACATGCTGACATCTGATTATTGTTCTCTTTCACACCACAGTTAAACCACACAGGGCTATTGAAGGCAGCTCGTTGATTAAGAAGAATGTCTGTAAGACTTGCTTTAAATTCTTGTAAGCTTTTATCATCATTAGGTTCATATGTTGAATCAAAATATCCTTGTGCCCAACCCCATTCACCAATTTGATTAACCACTCTATCAATAATATCAATAGCAGAGTTCTCATCATCCATAGCATAGTTAGAGGCCACAATAGTAGCCGCTCTATCAGACCAGAACTCTGGGATTTCAAAATCTTTCTTAATTGTTTCTCCATTAAGGATAATGTCTAGAGTGCGAGTTTTCATTTGTATCCTTTCTTAGGAATATAATCTTTATGTATATTTCCGCCGCAAGTAGAGTTATGTAAAATAGCAGCAGACACGGCTTCTTCTACTGCTTGCTGTGCGCTTCGTGTAGTTGCAAGTGTAGCTTTTAGAGCACCAAGACCTACCTCTATGCCTGAGCCAACAGAGGCGTATCCATTCTCTATCTTGTGGATTTGGTAGTCTCCCTCCATCATATAGATGCCACTATGAGAGATTACGATTAAACTTATAGGATGCAGAAGGGTTTCGCTACTTCCAGCAGTAACTAAACACCCATCATCGAGCATCAACTCTTTAAGAATGTCTCTAAACTTTCTAAATCCTTTAATAGATCCTATAGTTTTAGGAAACTTATCACTTTCTAAAATGATATCTCTTACTCTATAGGAGTAGCTGAAGCCTATGATATAATTGTATTTTCTTATCAGTTTTGACCCTAGTTCAATAAAGGTGCCATTAGAGCCTCCTTGGCTGTCTGAGGCGATCCAATAGCCAGTAGTATCTTCTGCCGCTGCGATTATTGTCATTCTGGATTCCCCCTGACTACAAAATCCCTATTGATCCGAGCATCACCACTAAGGGCATACCCCATAAGTTCAAGAAGTTTTCTAAGTTCAGTGAGAGTGTCGCAAGTCTTATTCCAAAAATCTCTGACGACTTTTTGATTAGATATTGCATCTTCAAGCTCCTTTGTGGCTAGAGTGGCAGAGACCTTACAGCTTTCCGCAGCTAATGGCTTCCCAAATTTCTGTTCATTCTCTGTGCGGGCACTCTGATAGGCACTATGATATTTCTCAGCTTTAGTCTGTTCTAAGATAGACATCTGAATAGATTGTTTGTCCCTAAAGTATGCTGCTTTTTGATATTTCTCAAACACCTGAGCTGCTAAGTCTATCAGAACGGGGAAGGTAATTTCATCTGGAATATCAATTAAAAAATATTCTTTCCATTCCTCGACAGAATACCCCTTGCCCGTCACTCCAAAAATCTTAAAGTTTTCATCAAGATAGCCACTTAGCTTATTGAGAAACTCAGTAGTATCTTTAAGCTTGCTGGAAATCCTTGACATATCACTCATCGGAATACATCTCCATTTTAATATATGGCATCTTCTAACCTCTTCTGTTTCATTCCTTTGAGCTTATCTCTTAGCTCTTTATTCCTATAAACAAGAACTGTAAGCAGTTGTCTTAGTTTAGATTCTAGAATAGTTCCCATTTCTGCTTTAGAATCCCATACTCCATTGCTCATCCCATCAATAATTCTTACTAAATCTTGATGTTGACCTAATGTCACATCAAGAATTATATGATCAAAAGATGCAGCATCTAGTTCTGCTTGTTCTGGGTCAATATATGCACCAGCAAACACTGCTCTTTGGCCACGGACGAACCACTCCTCTCTGTCGGAATTCCAAATAACATATACAATAGGACTCTCGAATAATTTAACAAGATTACTCATGTTTCTATCCTGTCAAAAAACTGTGGCCATAATTCAGATACTGTTGGCTCTTCTTCTCCATCTGCTAAAGCCTCTATAAGTTCTATATCTTCTGTAGGAATTTCATGTCTATGGAATGCAATATAATGGATAGCTAACGAATTTGTTACTAGTCCATTAGGCAGTTGGTGGTCACAACAAGAACTATTACAACCACATGGTTCTGTGTGCCATCCAAACATTCCATTTACATTCTTCGCTTTTCTCAAAGAAGCTGTTATCTTTCTAGTAAGTCCATCTATAATTGGTTTTGCTGTCCTGTCTTTGCAGGGTTCTAGGTATAGTACCATTCTATATGTTTCATTCATCCGCTGACCTCAATCTTTAAGTCACCCTTGGTTATGACCATCTTCCCTCCACCAAGAATATTCTTGATATTCTTTAAGTGGGTCGCCTCTGCTTCTGTGATATTAATCTGACAGCCGTCAGCACCTACTGTGATCCCTTCTGGAGTCTCTACATGGGTAGTGACAGGCTCTGGCTCCTTGGCCTCTAGAACGGCTGTTGCGGCCTGCAGAAGGGTGTCCATTGTTGTTTTCTTGTGGGTCATGAAATTTTCATGGTTTGGCAGCATCATTTTTAGATCTGGGACTAGCCATCGTTCTTTATATTCGGCACAAGAATCTGCCAGGCTACCAAAGACAACACATGGGATGTCATAGTTTTTCTCTCCAAGTGTCTTTAGATCGTCTATATGAATTTTAACTTGCTGTCCATTGAATAGCTTTCTAACATAGACTTCAATACTATATAATAGTTTTTGTTCTTTCTCTCCAACATCCCACACAACAAAAGCTAGTTCTTTCATTCTTTACCTCTCAATATAATCTGTATTGCACTACTTCAATATCCATAGCCATAGATTTCCCTGGCCACTGTTTAATTAGTTTTAAATATCTCTTTAAGCCTAGAAACTTAATCAAAGAAGGGAAAGGAAGCAGATACAAGATAGGAATATCTTCCTTCTCTTTTGGAATCCCTGCAAGAGTGAGTAGGTTCTGTCCTGCTTGCTTCCGAATCATTAATTCAATTGGATCTTTCTTCCCAAAAACTCCATTAGTATGAGAAGTCTCCCAATGAACTAATAATTCCCCTTGTCTCTCTGCAACCCAGACTGCACAAACATCACACTGAATTCCTTTACTAGACTTAATTGATTCCCTTAGTAGTTTTGTTAATGTTTTCCGGGCGTTGAGACGCACTGCTTTGCCAAATGGGTTCATGTTTTCTCCTTTTATAATAATGATAGCGGAACGCCCCAAACTAAATGGGACAATCCACTATTCTAATTACTATTTCAAGAAAAACAAGACCAAATTATAAAACAGGTGGGTGCGGAACGCGCCAAACTTAGTTGGCTGAGGGATGCCTAGTTAGGGCCTTCTGTCCAGGAGAGAATGATTGGAATTGCTTGTTGGAGAAGTGTGCCAAGAACAATGGCTTCTTCAGGGGAGACTGTGACTGCTGCTTTTGCTCTGGGAGAGCCGTTGGCTTTTTCATACATAGAGAACATGAAGTTGTTTCTATCAGATGGTTTTTGGATTTCTAAAGTCTTAATGTCTTGTCCTTTCCGTGCTGTTCCTGCTCCTTTGTCATGCATTAGACTGAGTTTTCCTCTGTCTTCAAAGACCTTGTGTCCTGGGCTCCTTAAATATAGAATAATCTTAGGAATATCTACAATACTTAGGGCCATGATCATCTTTTGATTGTCCCAATCATATACATTTGGTCCAATTGCCGGTACCATCTCTAAGAATAGAACTCCTTCTGCTTTACGAGGATCATTACTTGTATATGGACGTTTGAGGTTTAGTCTCATCGCCCCAAGGTTCCCTTTGATTCCCTTGTAAATTCTATACTGGATCGGTGCTTTTTCTCTCCTTGCTTGCTCTTCAAAACTTTCATTCATCTTTCTCTTGCCTTTCTTCTTTGGGTTGTACCCATGTTTCTTTCATCCAAAGTGCTTGTGCCATCAATGCATTGCCATATGTCGGCTTTTCTGCATATCTTTGTAGCACTTCTTCACTGCTTTGTAAATTACAATTTTCTAACGACTCCCCTACTGAAAACAGAAACTGTGGAACAACCTTTGCAATCTCTTCTGGAGCGAGTTCTCCCATTGCTTCGCATAGTTTTTTCACAATATTATTTGTTTTCTGAGTCGCTTCCGAATTGTTTGTTGAGGAATTGTTCGAATCCATCTGGCTTTCCTTCTTTGAGTTTATGTCTGGCTACTGCTTTTAAACACTTTCGGCATTCCCATTCCCATTCTGGTTTTGGTTTGTTGTCATAAGACACCATTACCAGTTGCATCTCAATTTTGCATTTGGAACATCTAGGAAGTTGACGAATTCTATACTCTGATTGAGCATGTGCACATCTTGACATTTCATTGTCCGTTCGCTGTGGAGAGAATCTCTCTTGTGTTGTTTAGAGTATTCTCGATAACTTTTGTTCTATGTTTGATCGAGTCTACTCTGTCCCATATCTCTTCAACCGCAGCGTTTAGTTCGTCATTTGTAGCAATTTCATTTGAATATTTGAATGAGATGATAGACAGTAAGGCTTCTAAATTGTCCATCCTTTCGCTGAATGTTAGCACAGTCTATCTCCAATTGATGTATAGGCATATTCAGTTGCCTTGTCTACAGAAAGTCTCAATGATTCGGTCGGTGAGAGACCCTCTTGAAAACAATAATAACAGAAATTAACATCAAATACATCTCCGCAACCCGTAACGTCTGGGGTTCCTATGTGTTTTTTCATAGATGGAGTGTACTCATATGAGTTCCCTTCTGAAGTAAATAATTGTGCTCCATTTTTACCTAAGGTGATTAGGATGTTAGGAATGTTAAGTTTTCTACATAAGGAGCTAGGAGAGTTGATGTTAAGTGAGGCGCTAGCCTCAACGTACTCCTTCTCATTTAGCTTTAGGTAGGTTGTCATTCTAAACTTTGAGGGGTCACATCTTGTGTCTACATAGGTAGGGATTCCTCTCTTAATACATTCTTGTATCAAGAAGTGCACTGTGTCCCAGTCTGAGAACACTCCTTTTCTATAGTCTAGCATTGCTACACAAGATACATTATCTAACATTGTATGAATTATAGGTTCTAGGCTATCTTTGGTAAAGGAGGGGAATTTAACAACTTCATCGTTGTCAATTCTAAGTAGATGATAATTTGAATGAGTATCAATAAATCTTGTTTTTACTACATTCTCCGCATGACCTAAATTCCAAGTCTTTATACCCTTGCTTTGAAGCCACTCTTCTCTAGAATGCTCCATCATTGTACAGAATTGAGAGGGGTATTTTTGTTTAAGAGCATAGGATGCAGCTAAGCTAGCGCCTCCTGGGCTCAACTCGGGCTTAGGTGAGGTTAGGTATCCTACTGGTACTGGGGCCTCTGGTGATAGCTTCCTGGCGTCTACATACCAGGTTTCATCAACTATCAGATCCCCCACTATCAGCATCTTTCCCTTTGCTTGGGTAGATTCTGTAGCTATCATCTGAAAAATCCTGTGTTGAAGCTTCAATAAATACTGTTGGTCCTAATTGATTATCAGGAGTATAAAATGTGTGTGCTGTTCCTGGTTTAAGGGTAAGAGAATCTCCCATTATTGCGAGTTTATATTTTTCTTCTTTACCAGCGCTTCCATTAATAGTTTCAATCATTAGTTGTCCTGAGATGAGAATAAAGGTTTCCTCTTTCTTCATATGGTAGTGAAGGGAGACCCGTGTTCCTGGCTCAATTGTCATAATTTTTGCACAGTATTTCTCTGTGTTAGTGACAAGATGTTCGGTTCCCCATCTCTTATAAGTAGTTTCTACTTCTTCTCGATCTGATTCCCCATTGGGACTTACAATATCATGGAAGATCTTCATTCTGCTCCTCTTTCTTTTGCTATCTTGGAGGTCGAAATCTCACCTCCGTCTTTGTCTACTAGTCTAGGGACGATAAGGATTGGCCATTTGCCTGAGCCAATAATTTCTCTAGTATCTGGCCTATCATCCCCTTTTATTATCATATCTGGTTCAAATCTGTCAATCTTTTCTTCTAGCTCTTCTTCTGAGTCGAAGATAACAACATGTGTCTTTGGATACTCAAGATATTTTTGACACCATTTTGCTACAATTTTCTCAATGTTATGGCCTCTGATAGCAACAGTTTCGTATGGCCTTTTGTTACCTTTTAACTCTTTGATAGAGCGATCGGAATTAATTAGAAACAATACTTCTCCACCATAGGAATGTTTTAGTGCTGTTGTGATTAGCTTTACATGTCCACGATGAGCAAGATCAAAACATCCATTTACTATAATTTTTAATCCAAACATTGAAGATCTCCTTATAGCTGAAACCTATAGAAGTCCATGATAGCATCTCTTAGTCTTCTTTGAGAAGCGACTGATGGGATTTTTGATTTATGTCGATAGCCAGTAAGTGGACAAAACTTTCTATACTCTTTACTTGAGATCTTATAGTTGTTGTTCTCCAATAGTTTCGCAAGGATAGAAGGATCTTCTTCAATGCCTTCTGGTATCTCTTCACTAACTTCATCCCATTCTGGATTAATATTTGGTAGAAACTTATTTGTTTTTGACAGGATTGCTTGCGTCCTTAAGAATAAATATTTGTTTGGATCGACATATCCATTATGACTGACTCCAAATAAGTCATCATTAATAGTTGGATCGAACTCCATTTCTTTCATTAGTTCAAATCCAGCTTCTAGGATTTCTTGAATGCTTTCATCTTGATGGATAGAATGCCTACCAAATGGAATCGCATGCAAGAATGCTTTTGTCATCCAGTCTTCTACTCGGGAGGGAAGCCATTGAGCCCACTTATATAGGTCGGCCATTATAATTGGATAGCTATTGTCTCCTGTTGAGAAAATTCTAAAGCCAGAAGTTTTGTGATAATTAGAGAACGGATCAATAATGGCTTCTACTGAATCCACATAGAGACAGAAAATCCCTGGAGGACAAGACTCTAGTCCATAGATCCTATTGCCAGCAGGATACGCTGCAACAAGATGCGTTCCTAGCTGTTCTTCCTGGAGCAGATCCTCAGCCTCTGCACATAGCATGTCCCAAATTGCTTGGGGCTGGCCGTAGTAGAACTCCTGATACATGTTTGCTCCTATTTCTATTTAGAAGGGGATGTCTTCTTCTGCGATTCCTCCACCAGAACTAGCTTGACTGTTCGCGGATTGTGCTGGCTGAGAATCATCTTTATTGAGATATGCTCTGATAACTTCTTCGTCGATATGTTTCTTGAAGGCTTCTGCATCTGCATCTTTCATATAGAAATCCACAAGAGGTTTCCATTCTCCACTCTTATCGTCTTTACGTGATGGTGCTGCGACCCAAAGGCCATCCTGTCCTTCAAAAACCTTGAAGCCAGAGATAGTTACACAGCCATCTCCTCCATCAGTTAGACTAAAACGAACGTTAGCGAATCCACGCATTTTGCCTGAGCTGAACTTGTTAATAAATACTTTTGCTACTCTCATACTTTACCTCTTAGTAAAACCATTCGGTAATACCACAAATATCAACCAGTTCTCCATTGTTAATACAGAACATAGTTTCAAAGTGACTGCCTGGTTGATTGTTTTCTGTCCTTACGGACCAGCCATCTGAATCTACATATGCTCTAGCTAGTAAAGGGACTTCTCTCTGTTCCTCTGGAAGGACAAAGATAGGTTCTGCACAAAAACACAAGCCCTCAAAGAAACCTGTATTTGAATATTTCCCTGGGGCATTACGAATATAAGGAGGCTCATGCATCGCATAGCCAATCCCATGACCTGTTAATAAGACAACAGTATCAAGATTATTTTGAATAGCTGTTTCATGTATTACTTCAGCCGTCCGATATGTTGTCATAGGTTGCTCGTTAATTATATTCCTCAGCGCCTGTGAAGGAGCTAACATCCATTCAGGTTGCTCCTCAGAATCAAACTTAACAGTAAAACCAGCATCAAAATATAGAGGCCTTGCTATTTTGTCTACTGTTATCCCGGTGTCAATTGAAACAATATCGCCTGTCTTAAACTCCTTCTCATTAGGAATCCCATGAGCGACTGTATCGTTTATTGAAACACATATAGCATTATTAAATGGTTCTGACAAATAATTCTTTTGAGAGCGGAAGGGAAAAGAGATTTCACCTATTGCGAATCTAGCAATCAAGGACTCAAATCTGTTTTGAACAGCTAGTCCTGTTGTTAAATTGCCAACAGCAATATCAAAATATAATTCTTTAAGAATATCTCCATAAAATCTGCCATTTGAAAGATAGAACTCAATATCTTCTTTAGATTTTCTCATCGGAAGGCTCGATTCCATTCTGTACTTCTCCTATCTACTTCTCTGCCTTTTAAATCTGTTTAAGTTGGAGTCGTAGCTCTTTCATGCATCTTCTAAATTCGCCAAGAGGAGTGTCTATAAAAATTTCATCTTCTTCAAGCAAGCTCGATAGATGTGCTACTTGGTACTCGTCTGGTTCTTCTCGACTAGCTTTTTTAATGATAGTTTCTGCGTCCTCAATGGAATCAAAAACTTCCCACCAATCGAGCCCGTTATCTTGTGAATAGCTGATGGCTTCAATAAGTTCTTCTAAATAAGTCACTTCAAACACCTCCTGCCATCAGAATATCATACTTTTATTATTCTGCTAACTACTGATTGCGGCGCGAATCCTTGTGCGGTAAAATTTTGCTAGCCTGACCCTTTTTCGTGCCACACCAATCTTCTTACATTTTCCATTCTCATGCCGTCCACCCTTGAGACCTGCTCCATATAAAGATAAAGGCTTAGCCCAGCCATCAATATTTGATTTTTGATCGCAGAACTGAGTGTGATATGCTAGCCAGCGGACACCAAGAATAAGCCCTAGCTTAGGATTCTTTATTACTTCTTGCTTTGTATGACCAGCAAGAGCACCTTTCCCATGAATTTGCAGAAGGCCAACTTCACCTCTACTATAACCAATCACTTCAGGCTTTACAGATGTTTCAAGAGCAGCCATTGTTGCAACAATAAGATGGTTGTCAACATTAGTTGGGAGCTGTCCACCAATATCTGTAGGAGTATTCTCATACATCTCAACAGCATCAACTAAATAGCTGGCATACTCTGGAAACTTAGCACGTCTTTTGTGCGCACGAACCCCTTGGTCGTCATAGAACATATTCCAAAGGGCAACAACCTCATTAATCTTCTTGTCTCTCTCTGATAACTCAGCAACAACTTCAATTGCTTCTTCTTGGATCTCTTGTTCTTCTAGTTCAACTGGTACATTTGTTGGCATTCTATCCATTGGATTCCTCGGTTGTACATTTGATGCACAACTCCAAAAGATAATTCCGCCAACGAACATGAAAGTAAGCATAAATGGTATGATGTTCTTCATCCCAAATCCTCCTAAAAATTATATGTATATGTTTATTACATTAGAAAGTATTAGAGTATTTATCTATTCCTGCGGCTAATGCTTTTCCTACTTCAGTTGTCCCTCTGTCATTTAGTAGCCACTGTATATCATTAATGTTGTCATGAAACAAACATTCTAATAAGACAGCTCTACCCTCACATGCTTGACGTAAAATTAAATAACGATGTTTTGCGACTCTTCTAATTTTGAGACCAAGTTGGTTACGCAATTCTTCTGTCAATGTATTTGATAAATCTACTCCATTTGGAGAAGAAGCCCAGAAACAGGACGTTCCAGTTCCTCTTCCCGCATTTGTGTGGATAGACACAAAAATATCTGCGTCTTTCTCTTTAGTAAACTCTTTAACCCATTTCCAAGACTTCCAATACTTCTTCTTCCATTGATTATCGCTAAGGCTTGATAGGTATATGCCAGCATTGTGCTCGTCTTTACGTGTCAAGAAAACAGTATGTCCCATACACTCTAGCTCTGCTGCAGCCTTCTGTGCAATTGCAAGAGTACCAAAGTCTTCACGATAAAAGTTTGGAGCACCATCATTCTCATGTGGGAACATACTATCAGGCACAACAATAGCCTTGTCGCCTGTGCAATCCATAAGCGGTCTAGAATATTTTCCGTTTGGTTTCAACCCATGTCCAGGATCTAAAACAATTACTTTTCCCATAGAGACACCTCAGCAACAATATAGTATCTTATGGGCTTTCTGTCAACTGTAGTTTACTATAGATGAGATTTCATGAGCTTAATTGTAAGCTTCTCAATCTCTTTGTGATGGGGTGTAGCTGGTAGGTTTGACTTTTCTAGAACATCATCTAACTGTGCTTCTAAATCATCAGCATACTTGATTACTTCATCAATACTCCACTTGCCAGACTTGATATCAAGCACTTCTCCTACATGGGGAATTGGAAAAATCAATTCTCCATCTCTAAGCATTTGGATGCCTTCAGTTAGGAGTCTAATTAAGTGTGAAGCAAACTTGGTGTCGTATCCATACTTCAAGACAAGCTCAGATCTATTAGTTGCTTTGTCGAGGCGTTCCTTGAGCATCCGGCGAGCTTTCTTAACATAGACACCGGGCTCAAAACAAATATCACCACAATGAATATGTCCACCAGCTTGATGCTGAGTGAATGGCTCTGTCAGAAGATTGTCGTGTAGTTTGTCAACGACTTGGCTCATTGTATTTTTGTCATTGAACTCATCAAGATACTTGTAGCCAGCACGTAAAGCATTGAAGTGGTCTCTTCTGATGATCATCTTGTGCTTCTGACTGTGGGCATAACCGACAAACTTTTTGGCAGCTAGCTTGCTAGGAAACAGATGTTTATTAGTCAATAGTTCTTTACCAAAGTCATTTATGTATACGATGTTATCCTGGTTGACAAACAGCATCTCAATGATGTTTGGGTTGTTTCCCTGCGCCAAACTTACAAACTTTCTGAACTCATACAGCTTACGGTCTACAGCATCAGCAGTGTTCTTACCATCAGCATTCTTATCCTTAATGCCAAGCTCTATCTCTTGTACAGATTGAAGACCATACACATATTCTTCTGGTGGCATAAAGATTCCTGCAAAGTCTTCGTCAGACTCAGGAGTGCTGGTACCATATAGGTGTGAACCAGATCTAATCTCTAAGATCCTATTCTCTTCTGCTTGTTTTCTTAATTTATCACTCATTTATTCTCTCCTATCTCTTAGTTTAGAAGGCAGAGGGAACAACAAATTGAATACATCTGTAAGCCACATTACTCACTCCCTTTAGAAACCATCAGCTTAAGGTTATTATCAATTTTAACTTTCCCCTCTAGTTCTAGTTTTTGGATAAGTTCACGAACAGAATGAGAATATAGACCTAACTCTTTATAGGCTTCTTCTACTTTTATAGGACTGATAGGTTCATTCTTTTCAATATAATCCAGGACTTTTAAAGTTGAATATCTATAATCTAAGGCGCTACAAAGATCATCTTCATCAAAAGAATTATAGAGGTGCAATTGTTTAAGTGTCCAAGTGTTTACATAGTCTTCAAGCTCTTGCTTCTCTTTAGATTCATTCCAACATTTGTCAGAACAATAGTCCCATTCGTGCCCAATAAGACCACATGACCAACAAGCATGAAAACTTTTATTACATTGTTTACATTCTGCCATTACTTAGAGTCCTCCTTGTTGGGTTTTATTACATATACGAAGGATATATGATCATACTTCTCATATAGCTTTAGCCTAGCTTCTTCAAGTGTTTCAGCGTCTACTTCTTCAGTAAAACGCTGAAAGATACCAATAGCTCCCTTATACTTGGCCCTAAATGTAAGTTTCATTTAAACTCCACAAGATAGCGAGGAGTACATTGACACTCATTGTACACAATGAACTCGTTATTTCTTAGGTCAGCGCCGCCCTCAGCATAAAGAGAATCATAGTGCCCTTTTGCTTTGAGCTTCTTCTCTGTAAGCTGACTCATCCACCCTTCATGTCTCTTAATATGCAACCAATTTCCTAGATGGACATCATATAAACACATGAATGCTGTATCAGAACTTACAGTGTAGTTGCTGCTAACAGATTTGTTTGCGAACGACTGTAGCCTAGAAACAATTACACCGATCTCATCATTTGAGATGTCTTGAAAATCTATGCTTTTGGATACAATTCGCAACTCCGTAACATCTTTGTAACCCTTACGTAGTTTTGACTTGAGTAGAGAGTTCCACTTGTGCATTGGATAACTTGCATGCTGTTCTGTGGACCCAACACGACCATACTTAACTTGGATGGTGCCATTTACTTCTTCCATGTCATAGTATTTGTTGTTGTTAACGCTGGTGACCATGATTAGCTTTGCAACTTTTCCCATCCTTATCACTTCCTATTCTTTGTCTGCTTCTAGTAGTGGCAGAAAGTATACTGTCCCTTTGATTTCGACTACTTTGAGATCTACTCCAAACTCTTCTGCTAGTGGCCGCAACCCTTCACATACTAATTCTAATTCTTCTCTATCTTTATTCACCTAGTTTCTCCTTTTAGCGGAAGAGGGGAGACTTGAACTCCCGAGGGCTTTTACACCCCGCCGCATTTCCAGTGCGGTGCCTTACCGACTAGACTACTCTTCCATTAATTCAATTAGAGTTTCATGATCAATGATTCCATCATGTACTTCACCATGACAGTTAGCACATAACAAAACACATTTCTCTAACTCTAATTCAACTTCATTCCATGTACTCTTAGAGCTTACATCAAAGTCCTTCTCGTGAGGATTTAAATGATGGAAATGAAGAGATCTAAGACAGCGGTTATATCCACAGAGGATACATTTACTACCCATGAATCTAACCGCACATCTCTTAAGGTCTTTATTCATTGTTCTACTTCATGTCTAAAGTAATACAACTCTACTTGGTTATTCTCATAGTAGGTATCTTCTGGCTGGATAATATACCTCCAATGATCAGGATATTCTTTATAAAGTTGTTCTGCTTTACTTTGAGATCTTGTTTCTATAATATCTTCACACAATGGAAAGAATTCATAACCAACTATTGTTCCAAAAGCTGTGGAATCTCCAATTGAATATTGCATCATGCTGCCAACAGAAGGCTTTGTGCTTTATCAATTAGGTTCGCACCTGTGCCAAATAGAGTTTGTTCTAGACGACGCTCTTGTTTGTTTTGTCCACGCGCAGCACGATAATAATTAGAGTACTCTGTGACTGCGTTGAAAGCTGCCCAGGCTGTTCCTTTAACTCCAGGCAGGGCATTGCCAGTCCCGTCTTCAAAGAGCCTGGTGACGTCTTCTCTAGCCTTCTCGACACGAGTCTTCCTGACATCTTTAGGAGGATCAGGAAATAGATTTGTGACAAAGGTATCCAGAGTCTTTGTGTTGATCTGTTTGCCAGCAAGATGAACAGCATTTGACCTAAAACTTGATAGTGAACTTTGAGATAGCTTTAGGACTTCTTGTGCTTGTAGCATATTGCATTTGATATTAGAAGTATGATGCAATCTGATTCCATCTTTCACTCCTTTGGCCAAAGCAACACGAGCAGTATTTGCACATACAACTCTTACTGTTGTCGGCAAACAACGAAGAGCTGTGCTTCCATCATGTGAGTTCCATAGGAAGAGATACTCGTCTACTTGGTCTCCATCTACTACATCGTAAGAACCAACCTTCCCAAGAAGCCAGACTCTTTTGCCGTCGCGCAAAGAACCAGCAGTATGATACCGCATAGAACCATCATCAACTAGACCATCCATAAATTGGAATGCTTCTACATTCTGAATAGGTTGATAACGATTACCAACAACACCAAGGACTTGGTTGTCTGACTGTCTTACAACTGCTTTGTGTGTATCTACGTCGTTAAGGATAGGTGTTGGCAACATGGTCCCTGTAAAAATGTCTTGAAGTTTTACATCCCAATCCAAACCAGCTGCAACAATTGCTTCTTTTGATGTGATAGGGTTGTCACCAACATAAGTACCAAATCCATACCAGGGAGTCTGTCCTACATACATAACGCTTTCTACTTCATGACTCATTGTTTTCCTCTTCTCCGTTGTACATTTGCCATGCGAGAGAATATCCCTCCCAGTTATCTACTCCAGTAGAACGAAGCCAACCTAAAAAGATTGAGTCTTGTTCTATTAAGTCAAATTCTTCTGCCGGAACTTGTACATATTCTTTTCCATCGATCATTACTTTCTTTAACATTCTGTCTGCTCCTTTGTTTTTTATTCTGGTTGGAGATCATCATAGTCTGATAGGTAGTAAAGCTTTCTAGTCCATCCTCTTTTCTTAAATTGCTACAAGTACACTGTATCGTTTGTCTGATTTAATATATTCTTCGGGAAGGATTGTTGCGCGATGAGGACGGGAGACTGTAACACGACGAATTTGAACATCGTCCTGCCAGTTCTTATTGCTAGCTCGTTCCCATGCACGAGGAGCGATAGCCACTGCAACATCTAGAACCATTTGGGGGTTATCAAGATGGTCTTCTCTCTGGCGCACACTAATAACTTTTGCAGTCCTCATATAAATAGAGCTTCCTTTTCGTACAGGATAATTAATATAGTCTCCAGCATTAATTGTACTCCCGTACATATCAATAGGATTACGAGTTCGCTTCTTCATTGTTCTCCGCATAAATTGTGAAAGAGAAGAAGATTCTTCCGTCGTTGCATCAGGCTTCTCGTGAACACATTGCCCTGGACAAGGACAATCATGAGTTCCACATCCTTCTTCATCTGTAGGGCATTCTTCACTCGCCGTAAGCTGTTTAAACTTAGCAAGTTCTTTGTCTGTCATCATCTTTGGGTTAGGGATATATGCTTCTGTCATTTACTTCTCTCCTTCTAGTAGTTCTTTTGCGGCCTTAACCGACCAGCTCTCTTTCCTTGACTGAACAATCAAATAATATATATCTGCCCACTCTTTGGCGCTTTTAACATGACCAACTTTATGGACCATGCATCCTTTTAGCTTTTCGAGAGTCAGCACTTCGATCTCATCCAACAATTCATCACGGAATTCAAGCATTGTTTTTTTCATCTGTCTTTGTATCCTCTCTGGGAGATTCTGGTGGCTCAATTGGTTGATCCCACCAAAGACCTTTGTATACATATAGCTTCCAGATCCCTTCATAGATCTCTGTAGGCCACATAGCATTCTCCTTTGTGTCCCAATACCAATAATATACAGAAGTCTTTTTCCTGTTAGGTACATATGGAGGTTCTTTTACCCACGCCATTCTTATTTACCAATCAAAGATAAAGCCACAGTGTCCAGTTCGCAACATCTCTTCTTTGAGGTCATTGATCTGTTCTCGTGTTAGTTTTCTTTCGTCTTCATAAAAGTCATCGTCTATTCTATCTTCAAATGACTCTACTAATGTTGTGTACAATAATTTTTCACGTCTTTCTGTAAAAAAGTTATCGTAATAGCAGAAATCCTCCCCTAGTATTTCAAAATTTTCCACCCAACTATTCACTTCTAAAACAGATTCTCCATAACTTTCAAACAAACTCCATCTCTCTTCAAGAGAAGTCTCTTTGTTTTGAAGAATGGTCTTTAGTTCTTTTTGAAGTTGTAATCGTTGAGCTTTTAGATCTTCTAGTTTATCTTTCATTTATCTCTCCATTCTATTGCTTAAACTTCTTTTCTAGTGCATTCACTAGCATTTGCATATCGGCTTCATAAAATCCAGCTGAGTTAATACAACCACATTCTACAATCTTCCATTCATCTTTATGTAGGCAAACATCCATAACAAAAGCATCTGCAAGTTCAAATTTTTCTATCATCTTTGTACCAAACTTTAATGCATCTGGTTCTATCTTTGAACAGAAGAGAGGTCTGTTGTTCATTTTATATAAGCTAGCCGTAACAATTTTTCCATCAACAATCCAAAGTCTGTATTCTTTCTGTACTAGTTTGACAGGTGCTACTTGAATAAGAGTAGATAGGTCTAGCGATCCATATCCCTTGAAGTTTGCATCTTGTGCGCCGTGCCAGAAAGCAAACCAGTCTTGAAGATCAAAAACCTGACCTGCAAATGTTTTAGTGTCTTCGCATGGACGAATAAAATAGTGGGACTGCGTCCAAGGAAAGTCCTCACCAAACTGTAAGATTCTTGAGTCATAATTCAAGAGGTCCTCGTGGTAATGGTTTCTGTAGACTAAGAAGTTGTGGTTCTTTGTCATCAGAGCACCAGGATTCCAGTTGTATTTCTTTGCTAGCCGGGACATCTTAACAGAGCCAAAACAAAAAACATCCTTTCTGTCTGTTTCAAACTCTAACTCTTCTATAAAAGGCTTAACTTTGATAACCTCATATGGAATGCTAAAACGATCTAGAGTTTCTAATAAACGAGCATGTCCTTTTTCATTAAAGGTGTTTTCTTCTACAATGTAATACATTTATTTCCTCGGCAAGTATTCGCCCTCGATAGATTTATCATCGAAGAACTGAGAAGAAGAAACCTTATAGTCCATCTGACATTTATTACATCTTAAATATGAGGAGACTACTTTGTATTTATCATCTTTACGAACAGTAAGACTAAGTTTTGACCCACATAGCTTGCACTTCTTGCTCATTTGAACCACCTCTCTAGAATCCTTGAGATCTCATGATCTGATGATGTAAATCTGTTCCTCTAATTCCAGCTTCGTCTAACATCACATGACCTAGTTCATGTTTTAATAATTGTGTAAAGAGTTCTTTGTCCTCTCTGCTATCTCCATACCAACTAAGTTCTACATGATGACCAATAGCGAAACCACTTAATACTTTCTTCTCTCCTCCATAATTAACAATCACATCTCCTCTGTCTCTAACATAGCAAAGAGTTACTGGTTCAAGAGTTTCTAATCGAATTCTTTTAAGGATTCCTCTGGATGCACAACCTCTTCTTAACGCCATACATAAATTTGGTATCAATGATTTAGAGAATTTATATTCTGGCGAGCAACTGGTTCTATTAATCAAAAGCACAGCTTCGTTGCTGGCGAAAATATCTTTAATATTCTTATATCTTTTAACCAATGTAGAGACAATAAATGTAGAAACGACCCCTAAGAACACTCCTACTGTTAAGAAGCCAATGATCTTACCAATAGTAGCTGCTGTCCCAGATGCAATTAGTGTAACAAAGAATACTGCGAGACCAACTGCAACAATAGACAGGATTCTTAGCCACCAAGGAGCAAGAGGATAGTAATCATTTTCTAATTTCATTTTCTTAATTCCCGTATTCGCTTGAGCAAGACCCCCATACACATTCAATTGCATATTCAATATCATCAGCAGAAAGACCTTTTTCTAGAAACCTTTGATATACTTCTGTAATTGTTTTAGGAGTATCTCTTTTCCAATACTCTTTACCATGATTTAGTTCTTTAAGGAACTCTTTGATCCGTTCATCACTCATGTCTTGTCCTTTCTGTTGGCACCCGGTGCAGGACTCGAACCTGCGCTCTATTGGTCCGTAGCCAATCGGTTTAATCCACTAACCTAACCGGGCATTTGTGGACAGAGGCAGGATTGAACTGCCGCGACCTGCATTTTCAGTGCAGTGCTCTACCTACTGAGCTATCTGTCCCTTTTCCAATGTCTCGTTGCGGCTGCCCATCTTATTTTCCCACGTTCATGATTTGTATCCGCATCATATCCAATTACTGGGTTACCACATTTTGGGCAATGACGCTCATCGTCACAAATAGCAACATCACAACAGTCTGTAAACATTGTACTGTTTGTGCCTCTTGGAAATATAGGATTGACTCCAGATGTATAAACCATTTTGTTCTATTCCTTTCTAGATTAGCGACTCATATGAGACTTGAACTCACAACCATTCCGTTAACAGCGGAAAGCTCTACCAATTGAGCTAATGAGTCGGCTGGGCATATAGGATTTGAACCTACAACTCTAATCGATCGAAACTAGATGTTTTACCAATTAAACTAATGCCCCGGATCCGCTGGTCGTATAATAGATGTCTTTACCCTAGTGGCCAACAAGGCTATTACACATCTCGGATTTATATTCCTTTGTCATATAAGACCAGCTAGCGGAGGCAGAAGGACTTGAACCTTCAAGCCGGTTTCCCGACCACAGATTAGCAGTCTGTTGCGTTACCAATTACGCTATGCCTCCCTGCAGACCGACTGTCCGTCTATTCTTTCTTTGGTCACTCGCGAGTGCAACCTCTGAAAGACCAGCCTCCGTCATAGGGAGACTGTTGTCACAAAACAGTCAGTTAGTCCGTGCGGCAGGATTTGAACCTGCAACCCCATGCTCCCAAAGCATGTGCGCTACCAGATTGCGCTACGCACGGAAAATTATTATCCGGATGGTAGGATTTGAACCTACGACTTCCTGGATCCAAACCAGGCACGCTTAACCAGACTGCGTTACATCCGGGTTGTTATTTATATTCATAGGATCCCAAGATACATGTAATCCTATTTCTCCAAGAAGTCTTAAGCCACAATCTTTACATAGACAAAATGTATGTGACAAATTAACTACTGAAGTAAAAGATTTATTACACTTTCGACAATTATTAATGTAAATCATCTATTTCCTTTAGAAATCAATCAAACATTTAGGGTGACGGACGGGATTTGAACCCGCGTAACAGGAGCCACAATCCTGCGCCTGAAACCAGACTCGGCTACCGCCACAGCAGGCCAGGAAGGATTTGAACCCTCAACATCCGGATTTGGAATCCGGCGCTCTACCAATTCGAGCTACTGACCCTTTAAGTTATGTTCTTTTATAGAATAATGACAAGGGTAACAATTTATTTCTTCATATTCTGAATTCCATTCGTCTGTCATTTTTAGATTTTTTTCATTTGTTATAAAGTGCTTAGCTGCTTTATAAGAATCAAATACGTCAGAAATAGATGTATAAATTCCACCTGTGGCATCATCATTTGCTATTTGAATTACTACATAAACTTTCATTTTTGTATTTCCCTTTCTTTATATGTATGATCCTTCAATGATTCTTTGAATCTCAACTTCGGAGTCATATATATGCCACCAATCAATGAGCTCTTTTTCCATCATTTCTAGTGCAAAGTTTCTTAATGAATCTTTACTAAAACATGACATAACAAAGTCATTGGCTCCTCCAATGTTTTTATCTCCTTTGAAATGCATGTCTTCTCTTTCATTGTCACCCATAAACAATAAATATCTTTTCATTTTTACCTCTTATTCAGTTGTCAAAGAGCAAACAAAACAATCCAATCCATCCACTTCTAATGGTGGCACACTAAACATATGTCGGGGTCTAGTGTGCCTTTAGAAGCGTGGAGACTTATTACTTTTATGGAAATGATTATTTGCGCACGGGTGCCATAGATCTGAAAAAGTACTTAGAATGTACATTTGGCACCTCATAAATAACAGTTTAACACACTTGAAATGAAAGTCAAACTCTATTCATTTCCTAAATCCCTTTTCGCTAAGGCCATTGCTAGTCTAGTAATAGCATTGTGTAAATGATTTTCTCCGTCTTGTTTTTGATGGCCATCACGAATGATTTGGTAAGTCATAATGTGTCTAGCTGCTTTACGAAGATGTTCATCTTCATCTTCATCCATCCATGTATAGGGAGGATGTTTACTAGTCCTGTCATCACTAAGAAGGATCTTTGTGATGGCTTCTTCAATAACTTCCATAATATCTGCTAGTTCTTTCTCAAATTTACTACTCATATCTACCTCTGCTGGTTTATACCACCAACTTGTTCCATCAAAGCTTGGAAATTTATCAGTCATATATCACTGGCCTCTTGTGTGTCATAACATTATTTGTATAGCTGATAGAACCTAAATGCTTTAGGCCACACTGATCTAGGCTTGAAGGCAATAGCAGTCTCTTCTTTATCGAGAGCCATCTCAGTTACAACTATACGGTCATCGAATTCTTTAGCTTTCTCGAACTCTTTCTCATTAACCTTACATACAACCTTCCTGAAAGAACCGTCAAGCCATTCTCTTACGTCTTGAGTCTCAAGATACTTAAGAGTACATGCCGTAGCAGCATGACCTACCGCAGCCATTGCTAGGCCCAGAGGGATGGTATCTTTCACAAGGATATACATTTTAATGTGACTCATGCTTCCCATCCTATATAAACCCATCCAAAATGAATAACAAAATGGTATCCGTCATACCACATAGAACCAATCCACAACATGGGTTTTCTGTTGCGTCCGTAGTGAAACTTGCCATGTCTAATAGCAGTTGCCACGAAAGCAAGCTTCTCTTTAAGAGTATTGCCTTCAAAGTTACTCATTTGTTATCTCTATTTCTTCCTAGATGATAACCATCACAGAAGATACATTTGTAATTAGAATAGTAACCACCATACTTCTTTTGCATAGCAGCTGCTGATTTAATTGCAGTCTTCTTTGTGTTGTAGGCTACCTTGGCTTTGCCTTTGGCATTGAAGTGAGATCGTTCGTGAAACAAACCAAGGACGTGACCCCTCCATAGATTCTTGATAAACCTAGAGAGAGGTCCTTGGTCCTGTAGTCCTTTAATTAGATTCTTTAGTTTGATTGGTGGCCGCATTAATAAGCTCCTGAATATCTGAACACCCTGTTTCTAGCTGATACTCATAGGCTTTGTTCAACATCGCGCCAAACTCAGTGCCAGGTTTGTATCCAGCTTCAATTAGATGTCTACCCATCAGTACTGGAGGAATGTTCTCTGGATGGGAACCAATGATTACATGCATTCTCATACATTCTTCAAATACAAGACTTCCTCTGCCTTCTCTAATAGAAGGATCAATCCCTCTACCATCTCTATCACACATGGCAACATATGCCAAGATATGAAGAGGACATTTGTTATGTAGCCGCCGCCAAGCGGGAGCTTTAGCATGAGATTTCAAGAACATTCTTGGTCTCATGTGTACTCCGACAATAGATTCAACCTTTTTGATTAGATCTTCATTCTTAGTAAGTCGCTTCATGAATTTCCTAGCAATTCTTTTGCCTTTTGAGTCATGATCATATGTTGTTAGCTTCTCTGGGTCTAGAGTTATTGGCTTGCCCACGTCATGAAGAAGCATTCCAAACATAAAGGGCAACCTCCACTCTTCAGGAAGATCGTCACGGTAGATAGCTGCCTCTCTGAGCACCATTTGAGTATGAGTCCAAACATCTCCTTCAGGATGATATTTCTCTTTCTGTGGACAGCCTACAAGAGCTAGCAATTCAGGGAATAGACGAAGGAGTCCACTGTTTCTTAAGAACCGAAGACCTCTGTCAGGTCTGTCAGATAACATAAGCATCTTGTAGAACTCACCATAGATAGCGTCACCTGAGAGTTCAGCACATGCATCTTTCATAGCTCTACAAAGTTCAACTGTCTCTTGAGTTATAAATTTACCCTTCCGAGAAACCAACTGCATTACTCTGAAGGCACGAAGAGGATCCTCGACAAATGTTTCAGGGTTTATGTGTTGGATTATGCCTCTTTGAAAGTCTACTAGTCCATTATATGGATCATGTATCTTTTGATTCCCTATTTCTAGATAGATAGCATTCATTGTAAGGTCTCTACGAAGAGCTGCTTCTTCTAATCTTAGATCTGGAATAAGTGTTACGTCAAAGTCTTTATGGCCTGGCCCAACATTATTTTCAATTCTTGGCACAGCTAACTCAATGTCTAAATCATTAGCCTTAAGCTTTACAACTCCAAACTTCTGACCAATAAGATCTGCTTCTCCAAATTGGTTAGCAATCATCTCCAGGTCTTGATAGCTCAAACCAAAAACTTCAATGTCCCAGTCCTTAACCTCTTGAAATCTAAGAAGATTTAGGACTCCTCCTCCTACTAGGTAGGCTTTGCCTCCTAGATCTCTAACTGCAGCATCAAGATCTTGAATTGTTTGTGGGAATAAATCATTCATGGTTTTAATTCTCGTTTTGAGGTTCAATAATATCTAAAGAGTCTTTAAACGATGGGTCTGTTAGACATTGCATTAGTCTTGCCTGAGCAGTATGCAAGTATGGATCTTTACACATAAGAACAGTAGAACTAATACGTTGACACCAAAGAGGATATGCTCCCTCTTCTCCGAATGTCCCATCTCCATTGGCTGGATGCTGTCTATCTGTCTTTTTAATCTGGACAGCAAACATATGTATTTTTGCCATGGAAGATTTAAGGGGGTTGCAAGAGCCAAGATATTGGAACCTACTAGGAGCGACAGTATATCCTCCCTCTTCTTTAAGTTCCATTTGCGCATGATATCTTAGTATTCCTGATTCACATTGGCCAGTAATACAGGAGATCTCTTTCATATTTGAATGTGCAGGGTTGTATTCTACTCTTAGCAAATACTCATGTGGAAGTTCTTGTGTCTTACGAATGTATGGGAGCACAAAGACAAAATCATTATTCTTAGTTCTGACTTCATCAGTACAAACATACCATCCATCAAGCTCTACCATGTTCATCCATCTATTCTCGTAGAGTATTTTCTTTCTCATTATTACAACCCAAACACATCAGACATATCATAGTCTTTATAAGGAGGGTCTTCGATCCCTTCTACTTCGCAGGTAAGATTTCTGCCATACCAATCTGTATAGAAGATAAATGTTTTGTTTGTGCGCGTAACAGGAATGCTTGTGATACATGATCTGCCACGAAGTCTTTGCACTACATATTCTTGTGCTGTCATATTTCTTTCCTTCCTATAAGTTGGTGACCCCAGCGGGATTCGAACCCACACTAGCGACGTGAAAGGCCGCTGACCTAACCATTAGTCTATGGGGCCAAAGAAGCTAGCCTCCAGGATTTGAACCTGGCCCTCCGGAGTTGATCCACACCAGGCTAGCTTTTTTGCAAGTTAGGGATTGTTCAAAACAGTCTGTAGCTCAGGGTTTAATGACTGTTTACTGTTTGCAGTTGCTCGCCAGTGCCACTGAGCATGGACGAGATGCTTTCCGTAGTCCACCTAATTTCTTGCAGTAGACGCTACAGGGCTTGAACCTGTGACCCTTGCCTTGTAAGGGCAATGCTCTCCCAACTGAGCTAAGCGTCCATCTGCTCCTGAACTGGTTGAATTGTATAGTTGGAACCTTTCTTTGCAAAGGTCCACTTTAATTTTGGTATTGTATTGTTAACAACACCAACCATCTCTACTGCATCCATAAATGCAGTCATTGTGGCTGTGTATCTTGTTCCATCTGTGCCATGAAGGTAGACACGTACTGCACTACGACCTTTACCCCATCCATGTATCTTGAGTTCATCTTCGAACTCATAAACATCTCTCCATTCAAATGGAGTTGTAGCACTCAAGAAACCAGGGTGATTTGGCTCTTTATTGTTGGCATAGTCATACATTTGCCAAGTTGGATTTTTGTCTTCTACCCAACCTTGTCCTTTTACGAAACACATATAATTTTCGAGTACAAATGGAATCTTGTATTTCTTTTTGGCCATTACATGTCCTCTATTAGTCTGATTCCTAATCCAACAGGGAACCTTGGCACATTGTCTTCGGATAGCTCAAAGAACTTAACCTTTAACCAAGAACCAATGTGTTTATCTCCCTCTTCGAACCACTCTTTCTTTTGTTTGAGAGTGCCTTTAGGAACTACATTGAACTCAATCTCTTGTTCTGTAATACATTTCCAAATGACACAACCAACAAACTTTCCTACACCTTCTGAGTACCCAATGATTTTATACTCAGCATCCTTGAAGTCTTTGACCTTAAGGAGATGACTCGAACGATTGTTTACTTCGTAAGGCGCATTAGTCTCACGAACAATTGCTCCCTCATAACCTTCGGACACCCAAAACTTTTGAAGAGTATACACCTCCTTCTCAGAGTGTGCCTTCTTTGTAGGTGTTGTTATGATTGAAGGACTACTATTGATCACTGTTCGTGTCAGCATTTTATGCCGAGCGAACCACTCAGTTGCTTCTTCTCCAATCGTAAAGACATCATAAATGTGATATTGCAATTGTCTTGATTCTTGTGGCCTATGTTTCTTTACTCGACGTGAAATCTCTTGGAAAGTAAATCCATGAATATAAATTTCACCATCAAGAATCATATTAGGTTGCAGAATAGACTCTAGCTCTTCTGCAATGTGAGCCACTTGATATTCTTTACCTTTGCGCGAGAGCAATTTGACTCTATCTTTGTCCCACATTGCTAGGCAACGAACACCATCTAGTTTAGGTTGTACGTCTACAGGATATTCTACTTTACCCTTCCGCTTCTCAAAGTCCATTGCTAACATAGGTAAATAGACAATTTCATCTACTCGATTTAGATCATCTACATAACCTTTGTCTAGCTGCTTCTTCCACATTGAGTTCGCGTCGAACTCTGCTTGCGCTGAAGGAGTAGTTTCGTTCTTCCGACCAATATTTTTCCCGACAACTTTCTTCTCTGCTGTTTGCATCTGACCATCTTGTTGGCCATGAGCAGTGTAGATAGTGTCTTCAATGGTCCAGATTCTCCAGACTCGAACGTTGCCCTTCTTGTCCTTCTTGTACAGTGTCGGCAGGTCCATTTTATTCCTTTGTTGTATTGTAGAAGTAGTCATTCCACACGTCATCAGTCTCACATGTGCAATCTTCTTCTAGCTCGTCACATTTAGAACAAATTTCCTCTTCTTCATCCTCATCATCCCAGAATTTTTTGTCATGGTCATAGGTAGTGTCGGGAAGCAGGTTCTCAAACTCACTGACTACTTCATACCGACAGCAGCGAAGCTTAGAGGTGTCATAGTCAGGCACTGCAACAACATCAGCAGGATTGATCTTCACAATGACAATGTGGTCGTCGCCATAGCCGAAACCAGAGACATATTGCATAGAACCAGCATGTAGACCGTAAGAACAGTCGTGTCTGTGGTCATCGTCAACTCTGTTTCGAGGAACTTCAACTACAGTACCGATACTATTATCGATAGTTCCACTGTGCTTATCCGTCCAGTCATTCTTCACTGCTTTGTAGGCATAAAAATCTCCATCAGGATCGATAGGCATATTCTTATGCTCCAAGAAGGAGAACAACTGATCGACACAACGCTTGGAGGGGTTGCTCATCAGCTTGGTTAGGAAATTAATGAGTGGTTCTGCATCAAAGCCCTCGTTAATGAACTGTAGAATCTTATCGACAACATATCCATGCATCTCTTCGCCTCTAAAGTACACCTGTCCATGTTTAACACTGATATCACCGACAGCAAACTCTGCTATCTGTGTCTCTTTGTCAGACAGTTTCTTTACAAGCTCCCAGTCTTGTTCTTTAATAGCTGTTTTTACTGCCTCATAGTCTGAGTCTTCTCTTTGAATTGTGATAGGTTTACCTTCTACAACCACTGTTACAGAGTGATCCGTTAAGATGTATGAATACGTCATTCTTTTCTCCTTCGATTAGTTTTATATATTCGACTAAACTGTCCTTGATTTTTCTTATGTCGCGCTGTCTGTCATGATAATGGTAATTCCGATAGGGGCCTGCATATATACCAGGAAATATTCCAAGATCAGCAATTAAAGGATATCGTTTTCTGGTCCTTCTGATGATCTCTTTTAAATCAGATGTTGGATTGGCGTCTATGTCTTTGATCTTTAGTACCCTTAGAACCCTCTCCAATTTATATTTGTCGTGTCCCTGTCTAGCTGTTTTTATATTCTCTTTAATTTCTTTTGTTGTGTCAATGAGTTCTCTTGCAGTACTTCCTTCAGGGAATTCAATTCCTTCTGCAATAATTGCTTCTATTTCAGATGTAATATTGCTTTCATATTCTTTAAGGTCTCTAAGATTTTGCACAAGATTAGAAGCTTGAATACTTTCTTTGATCTTTTCCATTAAAGGAATCCAGTCGTCATTAAGTTTTTCAACCTGAGCTTTCTTTACTCCATAGATTTTATCTGGAACAAAACCAAGTCCTTTTGCAACACTTAAAAATTCTTCAAATTTATCTATCTCATATTTGACATCATTATGTTTAACAAAAAACATATCTAATTCTACATAGTATTTGAGTCCATCAGATATTCCTTCTGCTCTGTCCCAGTCTTTAGATTTAGTATTACGCAAGCGTGGTCTTTTACTTTCCTCTTTGAGTACAAAAACATTACCGATGTGGGTATTAGATCTGGGCCTGCCAGTTGCTCTGTTTTTCAATGTTTTGAGTACAGTCTTTGGTACATCACATTGAGAAATTGGAGTAATAGTGTAATCATCTAGCTCTCGTTCTGCCCAAAACTTATCAACCTCTTTTTGGTCTTTGGTATCGATCCTAATAACATAAACATTATTTGGATTAATATTTTTATAGTTCATCCATTGACCCATCTTCTGTTTCCATTGTTTAGGGTCATCAATGATAAAGAGTTGATGTTTTTCATCGCTATGGACACTAAGCTTCTCATGCCATCTGTATCCATTTCCTTGGTAGGACGGACGCCACATAGAACAAACAATATTCTGTGGAATGATTTGTCCATCTAGTTTTTTGTTTTTCCATGTCTTAATATTCTGAATCTTCCTCCAAAAGGGATGATAATTGTTAATACTTATGAATGCCTGATTCGCTTCCCTATAAGTTAAGGCTTTGCATATCATATTTGCTTTTGTTTTCAGAGCTTTCTCTGCTGCCTCCTCAATATATTTATTGACTGTTTTCTTTGTCTCTTCAGTGTACTCAAGGGCCTCTCGATGTGCTGCGACATCTACGTCTCCAATATTCACAAAGAGATGGATTCCCAGGCTAAGAATTGCCTCATAACCATCTTTAACTTCAACTGAGCTCCTGTTGATACGATAAGGAACTCCTCCCATGATTACATAGGACCAGCTACCCTCTGATTTATCAACTAGTTTGAAGTGAACTCCATTTCCAATTGCTTCTTCCATATAATAGTTGAAAGCACCGATATCTATTCCATGAACAACAGGTAGAGGATCGAAGAACCTTAATAGCTCTTTTGTTTCATGGGCAAAGTCGCAATTGTCTTGAGCTTTAACAGGGATAGATACTTCAATGCCTTCGGGCTCAGTAGATTCTGAGCTGGAAAGCAAAGCAATCTTACCAACACCTGTCTCATCGATGTAAGCAGTATAGATTTTCTTCTCGCCACCATGCCACGAGGTAACATTGAACTTATCTGTGTAAGCAAAGGCAGCCTTACATCCTAGGCCGAGCTGACCAACAACAGCATTACTCTGTCTCTTCGTGCTGGCACCATACATCACATAGATGTTACGTACATCTTCTTCAGACAGGCCAGGACCAAAGTCTCTGACGGTAAAGTGTTGGTTCAATCTGTTAGGCAGAGAGACCTCGATAGGGTCTAACTTTCCTATCTCTTTGTGAGCATCTTGTGCATTAGTACAGTACTCTCGTACTACTGCAAGAATTTTGTTAGAGTACAGCTTGTCTCTAAGAATGTTTAGAATGTGTGCTGAATCTTTGCTTGAGATACCGAACGAAGACTCAATGATATTTTCTCCACGCTCAACAAGAATGTCCTTCTGTTTCATTTTCATAACAATTCTCTCCTGTCTTATCTTGTCTTATGCTTAATTACTTTCTCATATCTTCTGGATGTTCTTCTTCATCAAAGTATTTTTTGCCGTCCTTTGACCAGGACCAACAGTCTTCTACTTCTCTAGAATCTATAGGAGGGTCTTCTTCGTGGTGAATTGCTTGTCGTTCAGCCTGCCTGAACTTCTTGTGGGCTATTTTCTTCCCAAACTTATCGCTGTCTCCACCGTTGCCACGGATAGAAACTTTCTTTCTTGATCTAGACATTCTATTGTCTCCTTGTTGTGGGCCACCCTGGATTCGAACCAGGAACCTCTGCCTTATCAGGGCAGTGCTCTACCATTGAGCTAGCAGCTCAAGCTAAGGTTGCAAGCTAGATCTTCTTACGTACGCGCTACTTACAACCTTTTAGCGGGGACGGAAGGAGTTGAACCTCCAAAGCTGCATAGCAGCACAGATTTAGCCATCTGCTTGCTCTCCCATTGGGTTTGTTAGGCTATTCCTCTCTTTATATTGATTCAGCTGCTAAAACTGATATAAAGAGTTTAGTCAAGCTTTCTCCTACACCACTCATGCCGCGTCCCCAAATATTAAACCCTCTCTGCTTACTTGTAGTGTTGCCATGGACCTCTACGTTCTGCTTACGCCTATTTATTCTCCGAGAGGGAGGCGTACCATTAAGGCTAGGGGTGGGAAGGGTAGGATTCGAACCTACAGGGCGACTAGCACCAGGGGTTTACAGCCCCTTCACCTACCATTAGTGGTTACCTTCCCAAATGGAGATCTTCAGGGTCTTCCAATCTCCTGTTAGCTGTGACCCTCTTAGCATATTTTAGAGGATACCCATGAGCGCTACCTCACACAGCTTATAATAAGATAGGTTTTGACACTTAGGTACGTGAGTTGCGCTTTCTCACGGTTTCGGATTGCCCCAGCAGATACGCTGTTGTGTCTATCCCTTCCTAAAGTCTTCCTCGTGCACAAGGCGACTTTACCTATTCCTTCTTACCTATCTGTAGCGGAGATGGGATTCGAACCCATGTAAAGGAGTTTATGAGACTCCCGACTGAACCACTCGTCGACTCCGCTATTATTTGTTATGGAGCAATGCCTGTGTCCCATTCATATGTTTCAGGGCCATCCTCTCCATCACAATATTCTTTAATCCAATGCTCATAGTCATCAACTAAAACACGGACCATTTGGTCTAGCACCCATGCTTTATGGTGAGCACCATCAATTTGGCTGTAACTATAAGCAAGGCCAAGAGCTTCTTGAATCTTTTCTTCTGCTGTCATTTACTTTTGCCTTTCAAAGAGCAAGTTAGTACAAAAATAGTAGTTGATATTATTATAAATAGCAAGCCTATATACATGATTCCTTTGGTTAAATAGCAAAGATACCTATTAAGATACCGATTCCAATTCCAACAGCGACCCCTCCACTAGCAAAGAGAGCAGTCTTTATTTTCTGTAGTTTATTTTTATCCTCTGCTTTTTTGATGTCACTTTCCCGAAGCTTATAAATAAATTCTCTGTCATTATTTACATTGTTTAACGTTGCATTGCATTGGTTAAGAGTCGAAAGGAATAGTTGGTTTTCAATTTCAAGCTGTTCTATATCTTTAATCAATAGCTTATGTGTTGTGGCTAGTCCTTCGTAGTTATTAAATATTTTTAACACCAATCTAAACTCTTCTGGTTCAAAAGAGTAAAACAATTGGTTGTCTACAGTCTGTTTAGTTTCTTTTGGAAGCTGAAGATCTAATTCGAAGCTCGGCGGCAACGCTATCAAGTTCATTGGGATCAGCATTATTAATACGCTCAGCCATATTGCTGTAGGAAGTTTTCGCATCGTCAATCTCCTCTTTGATTTGTTCTCTTTCCTCTTCTATTTCTTTTACTTCTTTGTTCATTTTGTCCAGAGAGGCACCAAAGTCTTTGATATCTTTATCGACTTTCTCTTTGTTGTGATTTACGATGTCATTATTTGTTACTTCTCTCTTCTTTAATAAGAAGAATCCAAATAGTACAGTGATAATAATTAGTGGTAAGAAGACTAAGATTTTCTTCCACCATACAAGTTTATTAAAATCTTGCCAGAGTTCATTAATCGTCATCTGTCTTTCCTTTGAGAGCTGCTGCTCCTCTTATAAATTTATCTAGTGCTGCTTGTGGTAAAATATATCCTACAGCAAGGAAACCTACTGCAAATATTCCGATGCTCATAAAGACAACCATTGTCCATCCAAACGTTTGTGTTAGCAATGCAGTAACAAGTATTCCTGCAAGAACTAAGAGGGAGAAGAAGAATGCGATGAACTTTTTACTTTTTAATGGTGTTTTCTCAAAACTCATTTAATAGTGACACCTCCAAAATCCGCGAAAAATTTTTTCTTGAAAATCGTTCCTTATATGATTCTACACTAATAATGTTGTATCATAAAGCAAGGACATGTCTAAATATTTTGGAGAAAATAAATGCCATATACATATAATCCATTCACAAGGAAACTTGATTACTATGAACCAGGAACAGCTTCTTCCGGAGAGTCTAATGTTGGTGTAAACTTAGGCTCTGGCGAAGTTATATATGCTGGTAAAGTTGGAGTAGGTCTACAGTTTAAGAGTTTAGATGTTGGCTCGTCCTCATTAACTATTTCTTCTACTGCAGATACTATTACTCTTGATGTTGATGCAACAAATCTAGACCACACAGATCTTCAAAATATTGGCACTAATACTCACGCTCAGATTGATACAGCTCTATCAACTTCTGCTTCCCATATTGCTGATGCTGATAAGCATAGAGAAATTAATGATAGTGGAACTGCAGTAACTGATTTGTGGTCAGCAGATAAAATTGCTACAGAAATCTCAGAACAAATATATTCAACTAGAGTTGTATTTAAAGAACAGTTCACTGGAGATACGTCTCAAACTCAATTCCAGCTAACCAATGCTATTTTAAATGGTACGTTTACCGCTGGTGCTTGGGCTGCTGGAAATATATTAAATACACTTCCTTCTAATGTAACGAACACAAACAAGAAAGCTTTGTATAACTCAGCGAATATCTTTACTAGAAATAGAATCTCTGTTTCTAGTATTTCTGCTGGTGGTCTAGTTACACTAAGTCACGCTCCTCGTGCTGAGAATTTTTATATCTGGTATTGGTATGACCTACAAGATGCAGACATAATTGACGACTATTACAGAGAAGACTTTCTTGCCGAAATGGAATCTGTCAATACTCTTATTGCTTCTTCTATTAATGTAGATGTCACCAACTTTAATAAAATTCTTGGAGCTGGTGATTCTGATCTACAAACCGCTTTAGAAACTATTGATGACCATACTCATACTCAATTGCATGATCCAGTTACATTAGCTGCTTCAGCAACAACAGGAGGGTTGTCTTTATCAACACAAGAAATTGGTTTCCAAGCAGCTTCTACAAGTACAAATGGTTATTTAACATCGACTGATTGGAATACATTTAACAATAAATCTGATGCAATTACAACAGACACTACATATTATGTCGACGGGGATACAGGATCAGACAGTAACGATGGGAGCAGCTGGGCAAATGCCAAACAGACGTTCGCTTTCTTGCACCCGGATTCAGCTGATGCTATTCCGCGTGAGATAGCTGCCAGTGTCACTATTAACGGTCGTGGTTCAATCCCTGCCACAGGAACCTCATATCACACCGTTGCTAAAGGCTTCTATGGCTCTGGCTCATTGACGATTACAGGCTCATTGACGCTGGACGAATCGCTGACGATTGACACCTACAATAATAGCCTGGCCACGGTTGGTGGTCGATTCAAGTTCGGCGACTCGGGGAAATCGTGGACAACCAACGAGCACCAGGGAAAGATGCTCAAGATCACTGGAGTGTCTGTCTCTGGCCGAGAGTATTTCCCAATCTTATCAAACGACGGGACGACAATACTATCGCCTATTGGCGAGTCTCTGACAGGCACACCGGCAGCAGAGATCTATACACACGATGCGATTTTGCTGGCAGAGGACAAGGCAAGTCCAGGCACCCCCGTCAATTACGGCACTAATCTCTTGCGTGTTGAAAATTGCTCCATCCCAGTTTACATCAACTACCTCGACACCATCACGTCCGCGGCTAACGGCAGCAACAGATTGTCTGTGCACAACACCTCATCAGAGACAATCGTTACAGGCTGCACGGTCAAAATGCTAGATTACAGCCGGGCCTACGATGGAAGGTTTCAAAATTCGGCCCTGATACACAAGGTCGCGTGGGAGTATAGTACTGTTCTAGCTGGATCGTCGCTGACGGCAGTAAACTGGGGTATCGTCAATGCCACTGGCGGCGCTACAGACCAGGGTCTATATACCCAGAATGCTACAATAAATTCCGGGGCTCTCGCGATCGATGGTGGGCAGGTAGATGGTTTTGCTAACGGTATCCAGTGCCTCGATCCTGGCAGTTCAATCTCTAGTCCAACCTACGCAAAACATTGCACACTAGCTATCGATGTTCCTGCCGATCTAGTAGCCTGGGGTAACTATCAATTCGAGGATTGCGGGACTTGTATTTCGCTAAGTGCACAGTTCCAGACCCTGTTCCAAAATGCTGTTCAGACTGGGTGTACTACCGATATTCGGCTTGGCACCAACACAACGGCTTCGTTTGCAGATTACAATGCCGGAAACACCATCGCGAATGCGGCTACTGGAGCAGCTGTTGTATATTTGGCCTCGACATTTTTCACAGATCCTCAGGATGAATATAACAATGCTTCATCTGGACTATCTGCTTATACTTATCAAGATGCTATTGACGAATTAGACACAGCGGTTGATTTAAACACTACACATAGAACTTCTGATGGATCAGATCATGCGTTCCTTAATCAAAGTGTAACCACAACCGCTTCTCCTACATTCGAAGCACTTAATAGCATTGACTATATAGATTTCGACACAACTGCAACTCCAGGTCATCAAACAGGTCGTCTGCATTGGTCCAGTGACAATAATACTCTTGAAGTAGGGATGACGGGTTCTACTGTAGTACTACAGATAGGCCAAGAAGGATTAGTTTATGTAAGAAACAATACCGTGTCTCAGATAGACAATGGTAAGTTAGTTTATGCTAGCGGCGCAATAGGTGACAACCTAACAATTGATTTAGCAGACAATACTGATATTGATAAAAGCATTATTCTAGGTATGGCTACTGAAAATATTGGTCCAGGTGCAGATGGCTATGTTGCATTATGGGGTAAAGTCCGGGGGTTAGCTCTTCCTACGGCTACGTACACTGCTGGAGACAAACTATATTTAAATACAAGTGGTGACTTTACATTGACTCACCCCACTGATCCTACTCATGCCGTTGTTATTATAGGCACTGTTACAAGGGCTCATAATACTGAGGGTGAAATTAACATTAGACCTTTGTCTTATACGATTGGCAATGAATTTGATGGGACTATGCGTCAATCAATTATTAACAAATCAACAGGAACTGCCTCAGCTGCAGGTTTTACTGTTGTTAATGATTTAGGACATAGAGCAACATTTGGTCTGGGCGGTAGTAATAATACTGGATTCCCAGGCATTACTGTATTCTACGGCGAAGGATACAACGATAATTGGTATGCTGTTGATGGTAATAAATCTCATAAATTCTATGTAGATCCAACGGACAGTCATGATAATTCATCTTTGAGTTATTTAAGTTTTGAGATTCAGCCTGATGGTGATATTGTTGTCCCCAGAGGACAAATTGTCTCTCAAATAATAACGGGGACATCACCTTTAAATATTACTTCTACGACCTTGAATACGAATCTCAATGCTGACCTTCTTGACGGCCAACATGGATCATATTATCTAAACACTAGTTCAACATTAGATGATTTAGCTGATGTAGATACTAGTGGAGCAACTCAAGATCAAGTTATTGCATACAATGCTTCGTCTGGTACATGGACCCCAGCATCTGTAGGAGCTAGTGTAACTGAATTAAGCGACTTAACAGATGTAGATACAAGCGGAGCAACTGCTGATCAAGTTTTAGTTTACGATCCATCTTCTGGTCAGTGGTTGCCACAAAATCAGTCTTCTGGATTTTCTGACCCAATGACCACTCGCGGTGATCTCATCTATAGAGATTCATCAAATACAACTACTAGATTAGGTCGTGGCACAGTCGGACAAGTCCTTACTTCCGATGGTACTGATATCTCATGGGAAGATGCAACCGCCGCTACAACTTTTATTGGATTGTCTGATACTCCGGGCTCTTATACTACTGCAAATGCTATATATACAACTAACGGAACTCCTAATGCAGTTATAGAAACTACAGTAGTACTAACTGAAGCAGCAAACACCTTTAACATTACAAAAGGCACTGCTTCTTTAGACATTGCAGCAGGAGCAGCCTTAGACGTTAACAACAACTTAACTGTAAGTGGAGTGTCTGAGATTGATCAAGATGTAACTAGTGGCTCATCGCCTACATTTGATGGCGCTAACTTCACTGGTATTCCTGCAAGTGCATTACCAGATGCTGATGACGATGGAGCAACAAAAGGTGTCTCTACTTACGACAACTCTGACTTTAATGTAACAGCAGGTGTTGTTACGATTGAAGATAGCGGTGTTGATCACAATTCACTAACTAATACACATAATCTAACAACAGATATTGACCATGATCAACTTACTAACTTTGCATCAAACGAACACTTTACCGAAGCAAGCATTGACCATGCTAATATTATAGCTGGTACTGGTGCAGATCATAGCTATATAGACCAAAGCGTTATAAGTGGCTCATCGCCTACATTTGATGGTGCTAACATTACAGGTGTCGACGCAGCAAACGTAGATATTGCTGATGCTGGAGCAATTATTACAGCAACAGATGTCGAAGGTGCATTACAAGAGAACAGGACTGCAATTGATCTTAATACAGCAGATAGACATGTTGCAGTTACATTAGCAGCTTCAGCCACTACTGGTGGTTTAGGTTTATCCACACAAGAAATCTCTTTCCAAGCGGCAACAACAGGTCAAAATGGTTACTTGACTAGTACTGACTGGAATACATTTGATGGCAAATTAGATGATCCAATGACTACTCGTGGTGATATCATTTACAGGAATGCATCTAACACCACAACAAGACTTGCAGCAGGAAGCACAGCTAATCAAGTCCTACAGTCTGATGGAACAGATATCTCTTGGCAATCTCTTGAAGCTGGAGACGTAAACTTAGATTCTATAGGGATTTATGGTTTTGAGAATCAAACTGATACTACTATTTCTTTCAACGACTCAACATATGTATTTACACTAACCGATGCAGGTAGTGGTTGGTCTTATTGGAGAAACGGTGTAAAAGTAACGATTAGTGGCAACAAAACAGTTACTCTTCCAGGCACGCCTCCAACAGCAGCAGCTTATTTTATTTACATAGATGACGAAAGTGGAACTCTTACTGCATCTACAAGTGCTTGGACATTGGTTGACACGAAAGTACCCGTTGCTATTTTAGAATGGAACGACAGTAATACTCCTAAATACTTCTTGGCTAATGAGAGGCACCAGTCTATCATGCAAAGGAGAGTTCATTACTATGAGCATTTCTGTGAAGGCACACAACTTAAATCTGGTGGTTTGCTAGCCGGGTACTCTGTAGCTCCGTCTTCTCCAGCTGATACAGATAATACTTTCTCTATCTCTCAAGTAGAGCTGCTAGACGAAGACCTTCTTACAACATCAGCATTGTTGGCAGATCCTAATGGTACTGATTTAGATTATATTGTGTATTATAGAGTAGGGGCTTCTACTTGGTCATGGGAACAAAGCGAAGTACCCTTTAGATATACTGCAGCCGGGTATATACAATATGATAACTCTGGAACTATGACACAAGGTTCCAATGGCGACTACTATAACTGGTATCTATGTTTTACTAATTACCAAAATCAACCAAGATTTATTTGTATTCCAGGACAATCTGAGTTTGCGAGTGCAGCAGGAGCGTATCTAGAATCTGTAAGCGACTTAGATTTATCAGGATTTGATCCTCAAGAATTGGTTTTTGCATATCAACTAACCTTTTATGCTAGCAATCCTTATTCGAACAAGGGTAAATGCAGACTAACGAGAGCACCTCATTTTATTGGACAGTCTGTAGTTTCTACGAGCATCTCTGCTGGTGCAACAGATCATAATGCACTTGGAGGTTTACAAGGCGGTAACGGAACTGATGAATATTATCATCTAACTGCTACAACTTATAGTTATATTGATCAGGATGTAACAACAACAGGAACTCCTTCTTTCTCTTCTGTTACAGTTGGTAATACAGGTTTGATTGTTGGTACTTCTACTCCATTCAGTGATGCAGCTGGAACCCTAACTTTACAGAATATTGATGTTCTTGATGCTACTACTGAGAGTACAATTGAAGCAGCTATTGATACATTAGCTAATCTCACTTCCATACAAGGTCATACTGTTACATTAACAGGAGACTTCATTAGAAGTGGTGCACATAGTCTTACTCTTACAACAACTGGCATTACAGATGTTACTCTTCCAACAAGTGGTACTCTTGCAACAACTGCTCAAATTCCTACTGTTTCTGATATTGCTTATGATGCTACTTCTTGGAATGGAAATACAGATGCAGCAACTAAGAATGCTATCAGAGATAAGATTGAGACAATGGATACTGCCATTGGTCTTAATACAACTCATAGAACCTCAGATGGATCGGATCATACTTTCATTGATCAAGATGTAACCTCAGGTTCATCTCCAACATTTACGGGGACCAACTTTACAAGTATACCTGCTGCTGCTCTTCCTGATGCTGATGATGACGGAGCAACAAAAGGTGTTTCTACTTATGATAATTCTGACTTTAATGTCACAGCCGGACTCGTAACGATTGAAGATAGTGGTGTAGATCATAACTCATTAACAAATACTCACAACCTGACGACAGATATTGATCACGATCAGCTCACGAACTTTGCAGCAAATGAGCACTTTACCGAAGCCAGCATTGATCATGCTAATATTATTGCCGGTACTGGTGCGGATCATAGCTACATTGATCAAAGTGTTGTGTCTGGTGCTACTCCTACTTTTACAGGTACAAACTTTACTGGAATACCTGTTGCAGGCTTAGCTAATGGCACTGCTGGCCAACTTATTACTTGGGGTGCTGGTGGAGTAGCTGAAACTGTAGCCACTGGAACCTCTACTCATGTCCTTACTTCTAATGGTACGGGCGCAGCTCCTACCTTCCAAGCTATTAGCCTCGCAATGGATGATCTCTCTGATGTCAATACCTCTGGTGTTTCTCAAGATGAAGTACTCGCATATAATGCTTCTTCCGGGACTTGGACTCCTGCGACAATCTCAGCAGTAGATGAATTATCAGATCTTAGTGATGTTGATACTTCTGGAGCGACACAAGGCCAAGTTCTTACATATAATATTTCTACAGGGCAATGGACTCCAGATACTGCATCTGGATCTGGAGATGTTAGTTCTTCTGCAAATATCACAGACAATACTCTTGTTCGTGGTGATGGAGGAGCAAAGGGAGTACAAGATACTGGCATTACAGCTGATGATAGTGATCGTGTCGCAGGTGTTGAGACGCTGACCTATAAAGCTGAGTATGATATTGGAAATTCTGGTGCTTCGGCAACAATGACCTTAGCAAACGGCAGATTTCAGAAGATAACTTTGACATCTGATTCGGTGGCTTTAACTATTTCTACAACCAATTTACCAGCAACTGCTGAAGACGGTAACTGGATTTTGTTTGTGCACCAAGATGTGACGGCTGGTAGGGCTATTACAAGTGCCTCAATTAGTGGCGGCTCTGTATATACCTCTGGAGGTAGTGCTCTCTCATTTACAGATAGCAATGGAGCTATTGATATTGTTGTAGTAATTAAACGTGGAGCAAATATCTATTTACAGAATAGTGCTTCTGACCTACAAGTTTGGACATAAGAGGTAACTGATGGCAACTGTATTTTGTGATCCCGGATTAGCGACTGGTAGCGATGATGGAACTTCGTGGGAAGATGCATATCAAACCTTACAAGATGGTATTGATAATGCAGGCTCTGGTGATGAGGTCTGGGTCAAAGGAAGAACTGTAACATTAACAGCTCGTATTGATTTTGATAATTCTAATGCGAATGCTATTTATGGTGGTTTTGATACAGCACTAACTGGAACAAACGGCTCTGTTGCTGGGCGAGATCTCCCTACAGACATTACAATATTAGACGGAACCAATACCTACCAGGTTGGTTATGTAAATGATGTTACGCATACTATTGATGGATTTAGATTCTATGACGGAACAGGGACTACAGGCCCAGGCTTACAAGTCTTCCTTACCTCAGGAACAGTTACCATTGCAAATTGTGAGTTTAGTTCTAATTCTTCTAGTTCAACCGGAGGAGGTTTATATCTTTCAGGCGCAGGCACGATTGATGTAGATGATTGTACCTTTACTAGTAATAGTGCATCAACTACTGGTGGAGCATTTTACATCTCGTCATCAAATGCTACATTTGATAATTGTACATTCACAAGTAATTCATCAACTAGTGGTTGGGGCTGTGGTGGCATTGTTGGATCTGGTTATTCATTAACAATGACAGATTGTGTATTGTCCTCAAATTCTACTTCAGGTTACAACGGAGCAACAGTTGGTTCTGCCACCTCGTCTACTATTACAGCTGTCCGTTGTAAGATCAAAGGACATACCGGCGGCACGTTAGGTGGAGGAGTTCGATGTGCTACAGCCAACTCTGTATGGACAAACTGTGTAATAACAGGTAATTCTGCGGGATACGGTGGAGGTCTATATCTTAGTGGCGGTACTCACACGATTACTAATTGTACGATTGCAGGCAATACTGGCTCTTCTGCTGGTGGCGGAATACGTAATACCGGAGGAGCAAACACTACTGTTGTTAACTGTATTATTTATGAAAACAATACTCAGATCGCTAATGCAGCAACAATTTCAGTTACATATTCTGATGTCGAAGGTACTTTTACAGGCACAGGGAATGTTGATGATGATCCCTTGTTCAAGGATACTGGAGATGATCCTTATGACCTTAGTGGATCTAGTGATGCTGTTGATTCTGGAAATGCAGGAGCAACCAACTATCCATCTAAAGACATTTTAGATAGAGACAGGGTAGACGATCCAGATACAACTAACACAGGAACAGGAACACCAGCTTATTCAGACATGGGTGCTTATGAGTATCAAGTTGCTGTGTTTGCAGGTTCTCTTTTGCTTGCATTCAACTAAATAGGAGAATAAAGATGTCATTTACATTTAATCCATTTACGAAGAAACTAGATGCGAAACATAAAGATGCTTCAATTGTTCATCTTAATGGGAATGGAGGAGCGGCTGCTACTATTAACTGGGCTAATGGAAACGAGCAAGCTATCACGCTAACCGCAGATTGCACACTTACCTTTACTAATCCGAAAACCCCACAAATGTTTAGATTGATAACCACTCAAGATGTTGGGGGAGGCCATGCTATTAGTTGGCCAGCAGGGACAATGTCCGTTGGTGGGGTTAAGCCAGCTCCTACAGCTGCTGGAGGTTCGGTAGATATGTTTGATGTTTTCTGGGATGGAACAAATTATATTGTTGACTTAGTTATGGCAGATATCAAAACAATTGTTTAAACTCAATATGCCACCGAAAAATTTTTCTTGAAATTGACCCTATTAAGCGTTTTGCTCGGATTCCGAAGCTTCTTTGGCTTTTTCGTCAAATTCAGCCAATTGTTTACCCATGCGTTTTAGCCGATTTTGTACTTTTCTATATTTCTTCATTTTGCGCAGTCCGGCCTTTAGTTGTCGCATAATTTGGTCTCTCATCACTTTTGGCGCTCTTTGAACAAGAGTAATTCCATCAAGATGATCAATTTCATGTTGAATTATGACTGCTTCTTTGCCAAAGAATTCTTCTTCTTGTGCTTCAGCTTCTTCATTAAAGAATTTAACTTTTACTGCTGAAGGCCTTTTGATAGTTGTTAAGACTCCTGGGAAGCTTAAACAAGCTTCTGGTCCTTGAATTTCAGCTCCTCCAGTTTCAATAATAACTGGGTTAATTAAAAACCTAAGGCTATTCTCGCCATCCGGGCAAATCCCGATAATTCTAACGTCTTCTCCAATTTGGTTTGCAGCTAATCCAAGAGCATTGAAGTCCAAAATGACTTTTTCCATTGTTTCAATCAAACCATCATAATCACTGATGGCATTTTTTGGTACCTCCTGACAGAAGGTGCGTAGAATCTTGTTTGGATAAGTTTTAATCATAATTTCCTCCATTATTGATCTAAAAGGTGTTTAGCAAAAATAGCATCTTCGATAGAAATATCTAATTCTAAGTAATCAGATAACAATAAGTCAGTAACATGTTCAACAAGCCAATCTTTATAAAGCTTGTTAAAATGGTTATATAGAGAAACAGCTGTATCCCATTCCTCAGTTTCTGCATCTAGTTTTTTAATAAAGCTTAGCAGTTGAGACCTTGTGAGATTAGTAACAATACTTCTGGCATCTAAATTAACAGCTACCTCGATTTCCATATTAGATTCTCTCCTGTTTTGGCTGAATAGTATCAATTACAATATTCATCTTGTTGGCGATCTTACTGCATCTAGGACAAGGGTCAATTGGCAAAAATTCTTCACTCTCATTAACTCTACAAATAAGGATTCTTACAATCCCTAGTCTTTTGGCCTCGCGGAAAATAACCTCTTCAGCATGAAGACCTCCACCCTTCTTTGAATATCTAGGTTTGTTTGTAGAAGTGATCAAACAAACATTTTTAGAATTAAATCCAAGAGCAACAACTTTCATTTTACAAATGGACTTTTTCGCCTTCTTCCTTGCTCTTCTAATTATCTCTCTGTTTTTAATCCCAATTGTCTACTCCTTAGTAGCCGAGGAGGGACTCGAACCCTCACGCTCTTACGAACAGGGGATTTTAAGTCCCCGGCGTCTTCCATTCCGCCACTCGGCCATTACCAATAGTCTCTTTTCTAAGTCTCTTTTTGTTGTTTATCAAGATGATGTTTTGTAATTATACGTTGAAAATCATTTTCCTTGATAGGATAATAGTTATACTTGTTGCAATCTGGAGAAAGACCATGTTCAAAAGAGTTAATCATATATTCTTCTGATGCATACTGTATATCATTATATATTGAACGATATTCAATATAACGATAAGGCCCCTCTAATATTCTTACATAACGGTTTAATTGATCTGGAGAATCAGACCATCCAATCCATTCTTGAAAATAAATTTTAGTTTCAATAGAGAAACCACCCATTGTTACTGGTATATCAAGATCATTTTCAGTACGCTCGCCAATTTTAAAGTAAAAATTATCATGTTTAATTACTTTTCTTTCAATTTTAAGAATATCATCTATCATTTTATTCATATTGTGCTTCTATTGCTTCTTGTCAAACCATTCTTGAAAACTAATAATACATTTATAACATAGATCAATTTCTCTTCTATCAGAAACTCCACCCCAGGATCCGTCATATGTCATGCTTGCTGTTGTAGAATTTAGGATCATGTTTATAGAATGTTTTTCACCTTTTGGTTGTGTTTCTTCTACATCCATACCGCATCGGTCACAATGAACTTTTGTAACTGTAATTTTTGTCATATTGTGCTCCTACTAGAAGTTAAACCCAGGCATGTCTTTAAGAGCATTTCTGAAGGTCTTTAGTTCCTCTTCGGAAAACTTAGCAGCCATTGGGCCAATTAAGTCTTTAAGAGCCTTAGTGAGCTTCTGAGCAGCTTCTAGAGAGACTTCTTTTTGCTCTTCTTGTTCCTTCTCTTCTTGAAGCTTAAGGTCGCGATAGATATTTTCCTGAGCACTGGTGGGTTCAAGGGAATTAAGTTCTTCTTTTGCTACCTCTATCACAGTTTTCCATATCACGACCCATACAGAATCCCATGTTGTCCCCTTAATATGATCCAAACCTAGTTCATTCGCAAAATCATCACAAAGTCTATCTCCAAGTCCTTCGTGTAAAGTATCACGAACTAAGTTTTTAACTTCTGATTCTATTCCGCTAACAAATTCATTAATTTCTTCTGTAGTATTCATTATATATCCTTTGTGGGCCCTCTCGGGATCGAACCGAGAACAGCTCCATTATGAGCGGAGTACGCTAACCAATTGCGTCAAGGGCCCTTATTTCTGTCCTTTTGTTCCAGATCCCCATCTAGCATGTCTTGCGAAATTGAACTTTCTTAGGATTCCACCACACATAGGACAAAACTTATCAGTGAACATCATCGGCACTTCGTCAGAATCTTGAAAGAGGAGTTCTTCTTCATATTTGCAATCTGAGCATTTATAATTAACAAGTTTCATCTATCCCTCCAGAATAGTAGTTTTTTAAAAATGCTAACTTTTTGTTTAAAATACGGACATTCTCCATACTTATTTAGTATATGAGGGTCTGCTATTTCATAGTACCATCCATTTACAGGATCAAAATTTTTATTCTCTTCTATCCTTTTATTACAATAACTACTATCGTCAAATGGTACTTTCCAATATTGGCATTTTTTACATATATGCATTTTAGATCTCTACAGTGAAGAGCTGTTGATAGTTATTTTCATGAGGATAGCCTACAGGGTTGCAGATTACTCGGGTGGGGCCAAGTTGATAATCAAAGAAGTTGTGGGTATGCCCATGGATCCACATAATAGGCTCATATTTTTCAATGAACCATTCAAGAGAACTTACATAGGCACCATTGAGCTTATTGTTTTTGAACATTTCTGGTACGCTTTGGTAGGACGGTCCATGATGAGTGACTATAACTACACGTTTGTCTTTTAGCTCATTTTCCATACATCCACAAAATGTTTTTATGGTTTGTTTGTGCTCGGCCAAAAGATCCTCTGGAGTTACTGGTTCACAAAGTCCTTTATGAATGACACGATAATCATTCATCTGTAGAGTTGGAATGAGCATCTCTCTTTCATTGTCATAGTCAGTCCAAAGAGTAGCTCCTAGGAAAACAACATCTGAATCATTTGGGATAAGGTATTGCTGATTTAGAAAATAGATTCTTTTCCAGTGTTCTTGTTTGCAGATTTGCTGTTTATAATCATTAATTATATCTGGATAAACATTCCCATAGTACTCATGGTTCCCAGGCACACAGAGAAGACGGCCTTCTACTTTGTCGGCAACTTGATTAAGAAAAATCCCAAATTTCTTCGGGTCATTATGAGTATCGCCAGCCATAACAATAAAGTCTGCGTCTGGATCAAAATCTGGCATCCAGCCACTACTATAGAATTCACGGTGTAGATCACTCATAATTTGAATTTTCATTTTGGATCTCCTGGATGCCTGTCAAAATTGTTTAGATCTTCGATCCTAATGTCAGTGTCTTGTGGATCTTCTCTGAGAGCCTTAATAGCTACATTCCATTCGACTGGCTTATATCCCCAAATATCAACACCAACATTAAGGATTCTCTTAGGAGTATTTAGTTTCCTAAAGGTATCATGTACATGCCCACAGAACATAATCATGTCTTCTGGCATTGCAGTAGCAATAGCAGGATCATGAGCCATAAGAACCTCTTGAGAAACATTCCCTTTTACACTAGTCACAATTAGTGATGTATGTACAGATTCAATTCCTGCTTCTACATATTGAAAAGGTTTCATATGGTCATGATTGCCCATAATAAGGACATGTCTTCCGTTTAACCGAGACAAGATCTTAGAATAGTAAGAAATAACTTTCTCTCCCTTGCCTCTTTGCATAGACAAATCGCCTAAGTTATATACCATATCTCCATCATTAACAATAGCATTCCAATTCTCAATAAGAGTTTCATCCATTTCATCGGTATCCTTGAATGGACGATCACAATACCTAATGATATTGGCATGAGAGAAGTGTAAATCTGATGTAAGGAAAATATTCATCTCAATTCTTCTACTTCTTCATTTTTTACTAGCATAAATTTGGTAAGACATCCAATATTGTCCCACCCAGCTAAATATTTTACTGAGTCATCATAGTGAGTAAAAATATCATACTCCACACAGATCTTTGCTTTCGCATTCCACCAGTCTTCGTCATCGCACCACCATTCTCCATTATCATCTTGCCACATGGCATCTGATGGCAATGTCTTTTTCAGCCAATCGACAACAGAGATAATGCCGTCATAATGGAAACCAGGAATTAATCCTAGTTCGTCAAGTTCTGCTTTTGCTTCTTTCTCTGGCGGGCCGGTAAGAACATAGACATCAACTCCAAGTGATCTGCTCATAAGCATAGTCTTTTTGAAAATGTCTGTATAGGTATCAATTACTCCATGAATGTCAAAGCTAATAATCATCGTTTGATATCCGCGTTAAAGAATTCGATGTCTCCCCAGTCCTTTTCTTCTTTAGCCAATGAGGCATGAGCTTCTCTAGCCATCCTATCAGGAATAAAGGGTTCTTTAAGAAGAGCACAGGTTTCTAGCCATTTCTGTCCAACCCTCAAAATAATTCGGTCAGTAAAATCACAGTCTTTCAGACCGAGGGCAAAAACAAACTTATCATTCTCTTCTGGACTCTTTAGTCGACTCCCAAGAATCCCTTTCCCAACACGATCTGACCATTGATCATTTGGTGAGCACAGAGAATAGGCAAACTGAATTGTTGTAACTCCGTTCTCTTCCGTAACCTTTTGAAAGCCGATAAGAAGAGTTGAACCATCGCGAAGAAAAGTCTTCATTAGAGGAATCCTGTTCTCGTGAATAAACTTAACTCCCTCTTTCCTTCTGCGAGATTCATCTTTGCGCTTGTTATAAGCGGCAACACTTGCCTTCTTGCTCGCTTCAATCTGTTCTTCAGTTGGTCGCATGTTTTCTCCTAGAATTCTGGGAACCCATCATCTTTAGGTTCAGTTATCTTCTCTATTCAATATCTATTAATTGTCGGTTCATCACTCTTCTTCTATTCCCTCATAATGGTGCAGATGATGAATAGTGTCCTCTAATGTTTCATCTGCCTGTTCAAGCAAAGCTAAAGCTCCACTAGGAGAACTAAAGGCATAGATTAATTCATCTTGCTTCATTGCTCTTTCTAATAAAAATATCACTTTTTGAATTTCTATTTGGAGTGGTTTATAAAGAGCAATATGTTTTTCTGATTGTTCTTTGGTAATCATGCAATCTCTTCCGGATCAATAAATTCATCAGAATTTTTCATGATATTTTCCAGCTCGCAGAACCAGAATCCCTTATATTTAAGACATTCAAAGAAATCAGGATCTTCAACTCTTACAACAACACCTTCTCTAATATGAGAGCTATCAAGTGTAGAGGATCCATTTGCAAGAACATTTAGTTTTTCAAGAAGTTCCTCTTCAGTTGTATGTAGAATTGGCCCTTCAAGATATGGCACTGTCTTTAGTCCAAGCTGCCGACAGCGAGTAATAACTCGCGACCAAGGAAGATCAATTTCAAATCCTTCTTCGTTCACATGGGCAATCCGATACACATAAATATTACACTCTGGAGAGTCACACCCATAGGTGTATTGCATCTGTTCGCTATATTTCTTTTTGAGCTTTTTGTCCTCTACTTTATGAGCAGGCATAATTGGTCTGCCTTTATCATCGAAACCAACAATCTCGTAATATAGAATTTCACCTTTATGAAGGCCCATAGATTCAATCTCTTTATGGATCTTCTGTCTGAAAGAAGTACCTGAATAATATCCGTTATCAGTTTTTACATCCGGATCGAGCACAACACGTCGAGTGCCAGACACATATTCCCACTTAGCAGATTCAAATTTCATTGGGAACCACTTATTCCACCATCTCTTAAATCCTACTAGTGGATAAATGGACTTGATCCGTCCAGTTCTTCCTGACGTGCCATGAATTTTCTCGGAGATATACAGAATAGCTCCTTCAGGGATAGCAGAGATATAATGTCTTACTTGTTTCGTATCATAATGCTCGTGCAACATAGACCTGTCAGTCTTCATACCCGGAGCTTTCCCTTTGCGGGCATTCTTTTCTTTATTTATGGCTCTTAGTGTTGCAGGAGTAAAATACTTCTTACAGATTCTATGACCATTTAGCGTATCAAATTGATACCCTTTTGTAAGCTGACTAGTATCTCCAGTCCATTCAAATGCACTTAGAGGCTGCCAGAAACCTTCAGAAGGCTGTCCTCTAAATTTTTGAGTTCTTACTCTGCCATTCTTGCCGAAATAACCTCCCATCTCTTCCCCAGTATCTGGATGACGAGCATAAAGCTTATTGTTAAGCAGATGGTCTTTCATGATCATTCCGTCGCCGGGGAAGAAAACACCAAGATCTCCTTCTTGTTGATCGAGACCAATTATAATTTGGTATCCTTGAACTGTTGCCAATTTTAGTCTGTCTGCATTAGGATGCTCTCTTACATTAGTAAGTTCACAAACAATTGCTTGATATGCCATTTAGTTCTCCTGTGAATAGTTAGGTGGGATTTAGAGCCTATGGAGGGAATTGAACCCCCAACATCCTCATTACAAAAGAGGTACTCTACCAATTGAGTTACATAGGCAAACGTAATCTGGCAAGATTCCTTCTCAGTCTTGCTCTTATCATCCCCCAAGGGATGGCGGACAGTCCCAGAGGTTAATTAATCCTCATTAAATTGGAGCAGATTACTAAGATAAGAGATACGCAGTATTGTCCTTCAACTATTTGTGTCTCACCACTGCACTGGATCTATCCACCAAGTTCAAAAGGAACAATATCTGTAGAGGAGCAGCTCTAGCTTTACAGATCTCTTAACCTGTTGGCCTATCAGGATTCGAACCTGAAACCTCCGACTTATGCCGGCGCTCTACCATTCGAGCTATAGGCCGAACTCATATAAACACCATTACGTATGTATTAAGCATCTATATGAGCGAAGACATATTGTACACTATGTCTTCTAATGATAGTTTTTGATGCATCGTGATCATCATTAACCCAAAGAAACTATCAAACTTGGGTAATCATTAAATTTAGAGGAGAGCTGGATCTATAGAGGGCAGGTGCCACAAGCCGATCTCTATAGTTGGCCAAGGGCTATCAGGCAATCCATGTGAAGACCCGTCTTGGCATTGTCAGTAATCACTTCCAGCTACTTGATGACTTCCTTCTCCTTAAGGTAAATCTCAAGGTCATGACTCCATTGAAAAGAACCTTCAGTACCCCAGGCAGGATTCGAACCTGCATCCACTGGAGATGTAGTCGCCACCCTACATTCTTAGCTGCGCTCATCCAGTATTAAAGGCACACGTTATGCCGCGTCTACCATTCCGCCACTGAGGTAAAATATCCGAGAGCATGAGGAAAATCTCCCCTTCTGGGCACTCTTCGCCTACTAAGGTGAAGTGCGGGAAGCTAGATTAGATCCGTTTCCCAGACGGAACCTCAACTCTCAGGTAAGCAGTTTTAACTCATGCTCAGGAGACATAAAAGAACTCTAGAAGAAAGTTGCGAAATCTTTCTGACAAATCTACTTTTTAGATATCGCACAGCTAAAAAGTACGTCAGTCAAGTTCTTTCAGTATCCCAGACAGGATTTGATACCTGCATGACTCAGCTACGGTCGGCTAGATGAACCTCGATCAACTGGTTGGGTAGCACCAATTACCATCTAGCGTTGTCTGCGCAAACCTAGCGTCTACTTTCGCCACTGGGATAAAATAGCTCCGTTAAGAGGTGGAGCAAACCTGCTGTTTATTTTTCAGCCCTAAGCTAAACAGCTAAATTCAAAGGGCCTCACGTCTAGGACGTGGAGATTGATGGGCCACTCCGAATTGAACGGAGATTCCGAGTACCAAAAACTCGTGTGCTAACCAATTGCACCATGGCCCATTCTAATTACTTGTCGTTTCCCATTGTAACATGAGCTTTCAAAGCTGCAACAGACATTTTAGACATATTCATTGTTTTTTGGATGTCTTCATCTGTGTAGGTCTCAGAACCAGTACGATATTTGTAACCGACCAGTGCACGAGCCATGTCTTTTTCTGCTGCTGTCATTTCTTTCAGTGTACGCATTGTGCCTTCCTCCATCTTTTGATTGTTTCTTAGGATGACTTGCCAAACATTCATTGCCCCGCCATCCCTATAGTTAATAGATCTTTCATCAATTACTTCATAATCAGAAAAGAGACTGATCCCTTTTAGAATTACTTTCTGTTTTCTACGAAGTTCTTCTTTTGTAAGTGAGCGATGAGAAGTTGTAAGTCGGAACCAAACACATGGTTGTTCTAATCTAATAACTGCATCAGCTACTTTTGCTATCAATTCATCTCTTAACGAAATACAAAAGTCAAAATCAATTCCTCGAATACTTTCAGAGTGTCTTTTGATCGTATTGAAGATATCTTCATTTAACAGTTGTTCACTATAGCTATAATCAAAGTTTAGCTTTGCCATCAAGAAAGTATCTCTGTTCTTTTCAACGAGAATACACTTCTTATATAACTTTTTTGACCGATAGTATTGAATTGCTTCGTTTGGGTTCGGCCCAGACAGAACAACAATTGTTCCATCTGTTAGTTTTGGGTTGTTTTCTGCTGCTTCACTAAGAAGATCTGCTAGTTGTACCTGATGCCATCTCTTGTTCTGTCTTTCCTTGTCTGGTTCGTACATGCATTCTCCTTGCTTTAGAACTCACTGAGGTTCGGTCCAGGAATGTTCACAGTCTAAGCAAGTAAAGATATACCAATATTTATCATCAGAAGGATCATAATTCCCACAACTCCCTTTTTCTTCTTTTTTAGTATTAGGGTGTTCACACCGTTTTCTAATAACAAAAATTTCTTCCTGTAGAGCCTCAATCTCTTTCTGAATCCTTTGGTACTCTGATCGTATACCAATCTGCAAGTATTTTGTATTGTTCATCTCTTCTCCTTCTTGTTTCAGAGTCTACGGCGAGATTTGAACTCGCGATGCTAGTTTTGCAGACTAGAGCCTTACCAGCTTGGCGACGTAGACTTATTTCCCAATCTTCTCTTCCCACTCTTTAATCTTCTCATTAAACAAACCATTGATTTCAACTGCCTCACCACCTAAAGCTTCCATACAAGACACAGCAACAATAACAACATCTACCAGCTCTCCTAGAACGTCTTCTGTTGTTTTGTTTTTGCTTTTGCAACCCGAGGCTTCTGTCATAGACAAAACAGCTTCAGCAACCTCTCCTGTCTCTTCTGTGAGCTTTAGAACTTTCTGCTCAATAGTTTTTGGTTCTCTGAGTGAAACTCTGTAAATCTCGTCTGATGGAATCATTAGTCTTAGGTTTTTTGTCAAATGCATCTTTTACCTCTTTTGTAGCAGATCTGCCCCGGCTCGAACGGGGAACCTCAAGTTTAGAAGACTTGCGCTCTATCCTATTGAGCTACAGATCTGTAATTATTAACTGTTTTTATAGCCTAGCCAGGTTAAAAACTTAACCCATCCTGTAGGTTCATAATGTGGGCAATCACAATTCTGATTTTTTGATTTACATGTTGAATAAAACTTCTTTCCTCCGTTAATAGGGTCTGATTCTATTTTTGGATTATGTCTACATAAATAAGGAGCAAAGATAAAATCTGAGGTTTCTAAATATTTACAGTTTTTACAATATACTTTTCCCATGACACTCTCTAATCGTTAAAATTTTTGTTTAAGCCTTCGGAAAATTCTTTCACCTTTAAGGGTTAATTGATATAGACTAGGAGTCGGTTTTTCTAGTATATTTAGCAAAATCAACTCGTTAATTCGATCAAAGATTACTTCGTATCGTCTATGCTTAAAATAATCAATATAATTATTATGACTAGCTGGCTTCTCGCTTGCTAATTCCAAAATTTTAAAATCAAGAGGATGCTGCTGTTCCTTTATATATTTCTCTTCTAAAATCGCAGGTTCAATAGAGTCTTCATAGGCTGCGCATAAATCACTTAGTGCTTCTAGATAGAGGTTTTTATCGTTAATCCTATTTAGTTTTGTTCTGAATTCAGACAAAACCTCTAAACGCCTTCTTGGAAGCTCATCGCCAAGGTCTCTTGCTAGTCGACGGTAAAGCTTAAGATTGTCTTTATCCTTCTTAATCTTTTCTAGTGTCCTATCTAATGGAGTCTTCATGATATCCTCTATAGATCTAATTCAAGTTGAACAGTCTGTTTAATTTCGAGCTCTTTACCTAAGATTACAGAAACAGGCTTATGATAGAAGTCTGACTCTTCAATAAATTGGATAGCTTCTTCTTCTGTGTCAAATTCGCCAGAAACAACACCTTGTTCAAGAACATAATATTTAAAGCTCTTTTCAATAGTTCTTTTTACTGCTTCTTCAATTAGAGACTCGTCTGTTTGCGCAGGAGACGGAACAACAGGAACATGAGACCATTTACTGAGATCCTCATCCTTTTCATTAATAGCATATACACTTGTTATATACATATCACTAATTGCATGTCTTGGAGTTATATTACTCATCTTTATTTCTCCTTCGAGATATGTTCTCTGGTGTCAAGAATAGCTTTGATATCTTGCCTGTACTGATAATCATCAATACATTCTTTACAGGTACAATCACTATAGCATGCTCGTTTGCTTAAGCTTTTGTAATAAGCAAGAAGACGATGTGTGGGTAATTTCTCTGCTTGTTCTATAGTAATCATTTTGTATCCTTTTCAACTATATTTTTCCAAAGAATTCGTCCTACATAGTCACTATCATATTTCTTTTTACAGTTGAATCTTGCAAGTGTATTTGAGTAGCAATCTACAATGTCTGCTTCATAACAGGAAACGAGTTCTTCTTTGAACTCTTCTCTAACATTAGGGCATTCACGGTAAGCTAGATTGAAGTCAACTATCACCCATATAAATAAACTTAATATTGTCATTCCTAATACAAGTATAATGATTGACAAAATCCAATCACGAACGTCCCAATCTTTCATTTATAAAGTCCTTCTTGCTCAATATATTTTTCTACTTTAGTATGCAGTAGGTGGTTTGCTTTGTTGCCCTCAGAGATAGCAGTTCTCACTTCTGTGGAGCTAATTGTGTTATTAAGAGGATAAGCTTTCTCAGGGATTCTTGATTGGCCAGGCCGCTCGATCCAAAGAGGAGGAGCAATAGCAATAACTTCTTTAGGATTCTGCCATTGATCCATTTTCCAATAGTTATCAGTTCCCAAAATTAGTCGAAAAGATTTCCCTTCATTCTCTTGTTGAAGGAATCTAAGAATTTCGACAGAAGAAGTAGATCTTACAGCTCCCTCATCAGCACAAACATGAATATCTCTTTCTTCGAAAACCATTGCCACACACATTTTCACTCGATGATGAAAGGCTACTGGTTCTTTACCGAACGCATGTTTCCAACAAGGGAGTAGATATACAGCATCTACTTCTCCGGTCCAAAGAGCAGCTTTAGCAACTGCCAGATGTCCAAGATGAGGAGGATCGAAGGTGCCGCCGAAAAGACCAATAGTTGTCATTTTGTCCACCTATATTTGTTCTGCTTATAATCCCATTCCCAGACAAGATCACTTAGCACTACTTGTCTCATATACCTCGTATTCTCTGAGTTATTTTTATAAAAGTCTTCCATGTCTTGAAGAAGAATTTCAGTTGCTTCTTCAAAGGTATGAAACCTTGCATCTGATTCGAAACCATTAAAGGTATCTACAATCTTATACATTATGATTTTACCTAATTGTTGCTCCAGCCTGTTCCATTTCAGACAAGGCTTTTTGAATGTCTTCTTCTTGCAGCCCACGGCAACCTGCCGTTATCAGATTCACTTTAAATCCAAGAGCTAAAGCATCCATTACTGTGAACTTAACACAATACTCAAGAGCTAATCCACAGACATCAATTTCTTTAATACCTTTGTTGTCGAGGAGTTCTTTCAGCCCAGTAAAGGTGCCGCCATCGTCTTTGAAGGCACTATAGCTGTCAAATTTCTTATCTTTCCCTTTGGTAACTACATAGTCTCCAGCTCTAAAGTCTAGTTTTTGATGATACCAGGCTCCTTGTGTAAACTGGACGCAATGACGAGGCCAGATTCCACCATTCTCTTTAAATGAGCAATGCTTCTCTGGGTGCCAATCTTTAGTCCAAACTACCATCTCGTAATAGTCACGATGGTTGTTGATGAATGGAATGATTTGATCTCCATCAGGAACTGCTAGGCTACCGCCAGGCATAAAGTCATTCTGCGGATCAACAATTAGTAATGCTTTCATTGTTCTCATACCTCTAGTACTTTAGTTTCTTTTATAATGTGGAGGCATTTTCCCTTTATGCTCATTAAGCATAATCATTCGCCTGACCTTATCCATATTTGTTTCAAGATATCCACCAACTGTTTTGTCTACTTTACTCGTTTCAAGGTATCGAAGAACAGTATCAATATCAGAATAGGCCATTCCTATTTCTTCTTCGTCAGTTTGTCCTTCCCATAGACCAGCTGATGGCGGTTTGTTAATAATTTCTTTAGGGATTTCTAACAGTTCAGCCATCTCAAAGATTTCTGTTTTGTAGTAATCCATGATTGGTTCCAGATCGACGCCACCATCTCCGTACTTGGTAGCGTATCCAATCATCATTTCAGATTTGTTTGTTGTGCCGACAACGAGACCATCTGCCATCTCTGAAAGAGCATAAAGTGTTGTCATCCGAAAGCGAGCTTTGGCGTTTGCACGGGTCATCTTACGATTCTCTTTGAGGGCCCCGCTTGCCAAGAAAGCTGCTACTTGACCAGAGCCCATTAGGTCTTGGTGCCAGCGTTGGAACGCAGATTCTTCGTTAATGGTGACATAGTCAATGCCTAAACTCTGAATAAGTTTAATAGCATCAAGTCCATCATGAACAGATGATTCAATTGGAAGAATAGCTCCCAATACTCTCTCTTTGCCTAAAGCTCTAGCACACAGAGCAGCTACAACAGCAGAATCAATACCACCTGAGATACCAATGATCGCATTAGTTCTCCCAGCGGTTGTAAAATAATCAGTGATCCAGTTACTGATCATATTGACGTCATGTATGTTTATCATCTTGGTGCCACCTCTTCTATTTCAAGGATGCGAGTTAGATTATTAAAGAAAGTCCCTTGTACATTTTCATGAGTCGTGTCTTGTGTATGATTAATGAGGACTATGTCATTTGTTCCATACCTCCATAATTTTGCCTTAAACGAGACAACATCTCCGACTCTTACATCTTTAAACCATTTCGCTTTTGTTTCGCACTTGATCTTTGTAACAATATATTCTGATGTTTTAAAATCTATAGTCATTATTCTTGTCCTGGATTGGTTGGTTCTCCTGTAACCGCATCCATCCCCCATCCACAATCGTCACAATAGTATTCACCTGCTTCAGTGTTTGGAACGAATCTACCATAATAAACTTCTAGTGATCTACAGTTAGGACATTTATGTGGTTGCTCTAGTAGTCTCGAATTGTTCTCTGACAAAGTTTAATCTCCTCTGGGCTCCCTGTATGTTTGCCTTCATTGTCAGACAGCTTTACTACTGGCAGCCAGTCGGACTCTCCGTAAGGCTTACATTCAGTCATTTTAATGACCATGTTGAGTGGTTTGATTCCATTGTGAATATCGTTGGTAAGATTTGTGCCGATACCATAGGAGCACTTGATGTGATTAGCGAAGCACATATCTATTTCTATCGCTTTTATCGGATCAAGTCCATCAGAAAATACAATGGTTTTAGTTTTTGGGTCAATGCCATGTCTAATGTAGTGATTGACTACTTTCTCTCCGAACTCAATTGGGTCACCACTGTCATGTCTAACACCATCAAATAGCTTGGAGTACTTAGAGCCAAAAGCTCTAAAGAAATCGTTGGTTCCGAAGGTATCAGTCAGAGCAATACCAAGATTCCCATGATAGACATCTACCCAATTCTTAAGAGAAAGCCTGTTCGCTTCGCGATAACCATACTTGGCACCATGAAACATAAACCACTCATGTGCTTGAGTACCAATAGGTCTAAGGTTATGCTCCATTGCAAGATGTACGTTGCTCGTGCCCACAAAACAATGTTCTCCATTGAGGGCCAATGCTTCAACTATATCATTATGATGCTGTAGGCTAAACCTACGTCTTGTACCGAAGTCTGCAAATCCAAAACCATTGAAGTTACCATCAAAGATTTTCTGTGCTGCATACTCTGATAGCTTTCTTGCCTTCTCTTCTGCAACCTCTATATCTGTTCTACTTGGTTGTTTACTATCTCTGTTATATATTTCAGAGATAAGTGCCATCAATGGGACTTCCCAGTAAATGGTGCGATACCAAGGACCAGCAATTTCAATCTCAAGGTCTCCGTCATTATAGTCGACCTTAATCTCATCAGGATTGTATCTATACCCTCCTAACAGATCGATATAGACTGGCGTTAGATATAGACATGTCTTCTTTAGCCACCAATACTCTTCATTTGTAAGCTGAAGCCCTCTCATCCTCTCAATCTCTGCTATTAGTTCATTAGCTTCTTGTTTAGAGAACTTAGTTCTTCCACGATTAATAAATCTATATTTAGCCTCAGCATGAGGAAATTTCTGAGCCACAGCTTGACCCATTGTAAGTTTATAGAGATCCGTATCCAATATACTTTTGATTATACCCATTCTATCTTTCCACTTTCACGAGTTTCTTCTTTTGTCTTTTCTAATTCTTGAATTCGGTTCAGCAAATTCCTTAAGAAACCTGTTTCAATATACATCCCTGTTCGACCAGTACCATTACACATATCAACAGACAAAGGATGATCCCCATTAACATAGTCTCTTACTTTATCAAGCAATTCATCATCCATTGCATCTTGACGTTTGATTTCATCACGAAGTTTTTGAATTTCTGTTTCAAGTTCGTCTTGTAATTGTTCTATTCTTATAAGAGCATTGGTTTCAAGAGTGGTTAGTTCGAGCTCAAGACGCTCAATTTCAGCTTGAAGCTCTTTATATTGGCATCCTTTATACTCCTCGATTTTTACAGATGATGCTGAAAAATCAAGTTGTTCTTTCATGAATTCTCGACATGCTTCTTCCATCTCTTCTTCTGTATCATAACCATCAAGATATAGATCAATTACAAATTTCATCCAGCCCTCTTTTCTCTACACTTTTGTAGGTTTTAGTTCATACGCAGGCTTCCCTCCAAAGAAAATTATATCTACAGGATTAATAACTTGAGTAAGCCTTGGTGCATCAAGTTCTTCTACATCATGACGAACGACAACTAGATTAGGATTAGTTCTTGCCTCATGTTTTGGAGGAAGCTTATCAATCTCTTCAGCAGTAAATCTTCTTTCAGATGTTTGCTTAGAGAAATAGGTCCCTCTCTTTTCGCATGGGCGATAATCATTCCAATTGATGCCTTTCTCTTGGAACAACATTTCTTGAATCTCACTTTGATTCTTATGATGAAGTTCTTTGTGCGAGAAGTTAGCTTGTCCGGCAGACTGGATACTATTTCTTACAGCATCCATTTCTCTCCAGATGAGATAGTTAACCACTTCTCTCTTTGTAGGCATTTGCCAAACTCGACAATCAAATAAGGCAGAAGGTTTATTGATAAACTTGTCAAGTCTTTTGTCTGAATCTTTATAGATTTCGGGATCATCTTCTGCACTAAAATTAAAAAGTTCATCGAGTTTTTTCGATAATGAATCTTTGAAATAAGCGGTAGTCATACTAGCAAGAACAGAAGTCATCTTGAAGATCTTCCCGTCAAAGAAAATCTGACTCTCTGGATTATCTGAATAAAACACAAGAGAGATCTCATCGCTTTGTGTATATCCAATACATGCACCAGTTTCTTCTACAAGTCTCTTGGTAGTCATCTGCATGATCTCAATGAAATCCCTGTCAAAGGGCTTGTCGAGTCCTTTGGTCCATGTATGAAAAGCTTTTCCGTCAATACGAGCGACTACAGGCAGAAGAGACATAAATCTTCTACCAGTCTCAGCTTTCTCGTATTTCTTCATCCTATCGCCCAGTGAATCAAAACCCATAGATTAATCTCCTGTTTATTTAAACCACTCTTTGATGTGGTCCCATAAAGAGTAGTATCCGTTTTCAATGGTTCTGTATTGTTTGTCTATCATCTTCCATTGAGGTTTCCACCAGGTGCAGTTTGTACATCCTGGAATTCTTGTCATCCGTGCTCTGCAAGCAGCTTCACACCCACACCACCAGCTTAACGAGGAATATAGATGTGCACAATCATAACAGCATCGTTTCTTGAAGGGAGATGCCTCATTCATTATTTGTTCTCGCTTCTCCTAAAGCCTTTTTCGAATTGGACTCTCCCCATTGTTTCAATACTATTGATATCGTCACGATGTTCTGTCGTAAGGAAGATATAATCTCCTGTATCCATTTGGAACTCACCCATAGGGCACTTAACAATATATTGACCAGTAGTATCTTTCAACGGACCAGTCTCTAGATGAAGTTTTCTTGATGGAGGGGCAATATTCCATTCTCTATCATCGAGCTCCATAGCGAACACAAAGCTATTCGGATCGTTTTGCAATTGGCCCATCCGGCGCATTTCTTCTTCTGATAGGTCAGTTGATTTTCGCAACTTATGAAGATTATAAAGCTCAGTACTCATATAGCGTGTCATCTTGTCTGTCGCGTAGCTAGCACCAAAGATTTTCACGAGATCACTAAAATTAATTTTTGTCATTTGTTCTTTCCCTTTCCTTTAGCAGTTCGTCTTCTTCTTCATTTAATTTCAAATAACGAGCCAAATTCTGCAAATCAAAACTTAGCTTCTCGAATGGAATCTCTTCAATTCTCTTTAGATGTGATGTCAAAGGTGGATTAAATGGAGTTTGTGTATAGACAAGTTTTAGTGTCAAATCATCCAATTTTTCCCCGATCTCTTTTAACTTCCTCTCTACTTCTTCTAGTTGATCCATTACTTCTTACTCCCAATCTTCTGGCTTCTCAATTCCTGTCAATTCAGTGAATACTTTCCAATCAAAATTAGGCAACTCCTCTACTAGTCTTCTATCGCTTTCTGTTGTGTTTTCCCAAGATTCCTGCCATGATTTTTTATAAGAATCACTTCTCCTAAAACAAAAGAAATTAGGAATTTTTGCTTTTTCCCAGTCTATTCGCAGACAAGGTCTGTTAAAGATTCGAATTATTTCTGATTCTTCTGTATTCAGATATCCTGTTTCTCCACTGCATGAATTCCAATTTCCAGAATTATAAGATCCTGAATTCCAATTTCCAGAATTATAAGATCCTGAATTCCAATGTCCAGAATTAGAATTTCCAGAATTACGATTTCCTGAATTATAATTTCCTGGATTATAATCACCTGAATTCCGAGATCCTGAATTCTCATGACCTGAATTATAATCACCTGAATTCCAATGTCCAGAATTATAATCTCCAGGATTACGAGATCCAGAATTCCAATTTCCTGAATTATAATTTTTATCTAGTTTGAGTTCAATTCGTTCACAGATTTTGATTTTTCGTGCTGCGCATTTTTCTGTGTCAGATATTACTTCACCGTATGCAATGATTTTATGGAAAACAGTATCTTTATTAAAGAGATTAGCTCCATTAAAGAGATTAGCTCCAAAGCAAGCATCATTGGTACGATAGAAGTGAAAACCATTTTTACAAAGCTTTAAAGGTTGATCATTATCAATTTGGTATGTTTTTCCTTCTTCAAACTCAGTATAAGTTGAGCCACCGATACCACCTGTGGCAAGTTTGCCATTATCTAGCAATCTAAATGCTTTGATAGCAATAGTTTGCTGAGAATTTTCTAATTTTCTTAATAGTTTTTGTGTATTAGATTTTTTAGAGAAGGCTATATTAAGTTGTTGTAGTCGTTGAATAATATCTTTTCTATTCATATCTAATCCTTTAGATCATAGACAAATACTTCTATGTTTTCTTTAATAATAGTTTCTTCAATTAGTCCTTCTATTACTTTCCAGGTTCCTCCCGCGAGTCCAGCTCCAAATCTAGGACAATGAATTGAAGCGTTAAGCTTTTTGGCAATAACAGCTAGTTTAGTTAGACATTGTCTTACTCTATCGTAGCGAATTGGAGGAATACTACCAATCCATTGCACTCCATGTTGTGCAATCATATTTGCCACAAACAGATCTTGTTCAACTTCAACTACCTGAACTTGACCAAGTTCGAAATTGGGATATTCCTCTTCTGCCCACTTGCGGTATTCCTTCTCAGGATTCTCCCACTTCTTACTAATGGCCAAAACAAAACCTCTGCCCCATCCACCAATATCATTACATACATGACAGATAATTTTAGGCTCTGTACGATTTATAACTGGTTCTGTTGCATCACCAACGAGATACTTGATTTTAGTCATTTGTTGTTCCTCTTATTTCTTCCCATCTATTATTCTCAATTATATCTTTCAGATGATTTATACTTTGGTTAAATTCTTCATATTCTTTAAATTCTTCGATCTTTGTTTTTCCCCAGGTCCTAGGGTCAAATGGTTCTTGGTCGAAGAACATGTTCTTGTCAAATTCATCGCTTAAATACCATCTCATAAAGTTTTCTATCTCATAATCTTTTCTTGTATACAAAAGTTTAATCAAGTATAGATGTTTTTCTAATGTATATGCGCTCCATTGTTCTGTAAGGCCATCTTTCTTTGAGAAGATATACAAAGTAATATTAAGACCAACCAGATAGACAACGAATAGTGCTGCAAGAATACTAACTATTAAACTCATCATTAACCTCTTTTGTGTCTTTACAAACAAAACATTCCATAACTTGCCTCTTATTTTGGTTTGATTATCAGGAGTAGAGCAAAGGAGGGTTTACTGATTTACAGTTTCGTAGATTGTATCTAGTGCCATCAAAGTGAGTAGATTATGAACATTTGCACCTTTGACTAGAGTAGTGTCATTGAACACACAAGAGCGATTGTAGGAATAGATACTAGGATGTTGTGTGTCGCGCAAGCCATGAGCATCAAGACTCCAAGTTGCATCATGTAGATTCACAAATGGAATTTCTGCTGTCTCACAAGCGTCTTTAATGTATCCGGAGAGCACATCCATTTCTGTTTCATAACCGATATGAGTTAGAGAAGACAGGATAATAGGAACAATCCCTTCGCTTTCCAAATAAGAAGCAATTGCCATTACATTATTGGCACGTACCAAAATATCTGCATCATCTTCTGGATAGCTCAAACCATAAATATCATTGCTGCCAAACATTACAATTGCATATTGAGGATTCAAAGCTGCAATCTCTTGATCGACTGGGCTTGGATTTCCTGAAAGAGCCCATGTTGCTGTTTGTCCGCCCTCCTGAGCCAAACTATTTCGTACAAATTGTGTACCAGCAAGGAAATAATCCAGTGAGTTTGTGAGTTCAGGAAAACATTCTAGATCTTTGATTCCAACCCAACCATAGGCGGTGTCAACATCACCATAAGGATAGGTGCAGTTACCCAAATAATAAGCAGTTTGGCTGCCTGCGTAGCTGATTGAGTCGCCAGCAACCATAAATTTGGCTTCGTCTTGTTGGACGCCGTCATCAATAATATCAAGAATATGATCTTTTACATCTTGATTGATATTAATGAAAGAATAATAATCATCTCGAACAGGACATCCTTCACCAATTGAGCCCCATGTAGAGTCAGTGTCCGTGTCTGTATCGACTCCTCCATCCACTCCAGCATCTTCCTCAGTCTCTGTATCTGGACATCCAGGCTCAGAGTCACATTCGTCTCCAAGACCATCAGAATCGCAATCAGACTGACTAGGGTTAGCTACTCCTGGACAGTTATCGATAGGAGTACAGATGCATTCTTCATCAACAACATTGTCGCTGTCGGCATCCTGTGCGAAAGCATTTGTAGAACAAAGAACCAAACTAAGGAACAAAACAGATGTCAATTTTTTCATAAATTCTCCTTGTGAAATTAGCTAAACACTTGTATTTATTTGCAATCTTGTAGAATTTTAAGGAAAGAGTGGTTTAGAGATGTTGTTAGAGAGTGCCCATGTACACCCACATGGTTGTCCAGACCCAGTAATGGAGAATACCACTTGGGTCAATTGCCATAATATGCAAGAAACCATTAGGTCCTACCCAACCGAAAAACCAAGAACCATCATGGGGAAACCAACCCGCTTGCCAAATATAAATAGGAGGCAAAATGATAATTGGAGGAAGGATGGTTGATTCTGTTCCTACTCCTCCAGGAAGAAATCCTTCAGTAGGAAAATCTACTTCTATGACTTCTCCATCCTGCATTTCAAAAGAAGCAGAGACAAGAGAAGGACTTACAGGAGCCTCTTCCGTTGGTTTCTTTGCTGTTACTGTAGCGGCAACAAAGATAAAGGTTAATGCTAGTAAAAATGTTAGTGCTTTCTTCATTTTTCCCCTCCTAGTACTTGTGGCAAATGATTTTGCCAAATTTAGAGTTTACTTATTCTAAAACATTTCTTTTCTATTTTCTTGTGGACCCCAAGGTGGTTTCGAACCCACTTGACTATTCTGAACCGTGGCCCAGATGTGTCTCTCTATGATTAGGTGCAGCACCCTGCACAGGAAGGTTGATGCTGCTTTCGCCCGGCCTAGAACCTAATCCTTGGGAGCAAAGAACAAAAATCCAATCAAATAGAATTCTAATGTAGCTTCTTCCTTTGA
>Ga0180437_10000312_pt1 | contig 95808 bp, 114 predicted proteins | sample SS_ome_4_FD_132410 | JGI IMG/M metagenome (GOLD analysis project Ga0180437, IMG submission 132410) | Hypersaline lake sediment archaeal communities from the Salton Sea, California, USA - SS_3_D_1 metaG | ecosystem: Environmental > Aquatic > Non-marine Saline and Alkaline > Hypersaline >...
CCTGGAGCCCGGCCCTGGAGCCCGGCCCTGGAGCCCGGCCCTGGAGCCCGGCCCTGGAGCCCGGCCCTGGAGCCCGGCCCTGGAGCCCGGCCCTGGAGCCCGGCCCTGGAGCCCGGCCCTGGAATAAGGTTTGATTGGTATCAGATCAAAGCTAACCCTTTGATTTCATGGTTCAATTCCATGGTAGCCTATCGGTGAAACACATATTGGAGGAAAACATGGCCAAGCAAGAGACAACAGAGACCGTCGAACACGTCGAATTCACCAGGGTAGACGCAGGCGTTTACGCTGTTCCCCTCGGTCAGCTCGTCAAGGACGACGACGGCTGTCGAGGGCACCTAGTCGAGATCGTGTACGCTGACTACACAGGTTTTCATGCCTGTGGGGTCGTCGTGGACCTTTCCGACGACGTGGGCGAGCCGCTGTATCGGGCAGTCCGGTATAACAACTGGCTCGGCGCTGACGAAGATGATGTCAGCACGGCATACTACGACTCGTTGGAGGACGCGGCGAGAGCCACCTATCCCGACGCAGCGTAGTCGGTCTACATTCAAGTCACGGCTCAAGGCGAGATCGCCCCGAAAGGGCGGCAGGTGGGTTCGATTCCCACGCGTGGCGCTAAGGTGAAATGGAGGACAAATGAATAGTCAAGCATTGAACGCTGTTCTGGAATCTATGGAAGAACGGTGTGAATGGTGTGGCAGTAAACACGTGTCGTTTGAGGCTTTGACAGGGGATACTTTGTGTACCTGCTGCCAGGGTTTAGCGACATGGCTTGTTGAGTCACTAGATGATGAGGCACTATTTTGTGGGCCTAATTCTCCTAGTGTATCGGCTTGTAGGGTCTTGGCAGAAGCCTTCCGTAGTTTGAATAAGGCTACTGGGTACCTGTCGAAGGAACTAAAAGCCCTGCTCGATGAGGAGTGTGACGGGGGTTTTGGGGAATTCGATCCTCATATGCCGCGCATAGCCCAGATTCACGCCGAGTACATGGATTCAACATGGGATATCGTCCACGTAGACTGGCAAACTAAGACGGTCACATGGGGGCGTGTCTACTAGACTCGAATGGTAACCCCACGGGGGCAACCCCGTGGGGTGGGGGTCCGATTCCCTCACGAGTAATCGGTGAATAGGAGGATGCAAATGAAAAAGCGTCACAAGGAGAATGATTACGAGATAATCGTCCGTGAGCGTGAGGTGGCAACCCTCGATGAGGAGCTACCTGATGATCTCGTCGATACCTTGAGAAAGGTTATCATCGAAGCAGTAACGTCTCACCCGGATTTCCAACCGGATGACGACGAGATCTTGGAGACGCTCAAGGAGCACATGGAAGACGCCATCCAAGGCGCGTTTTCCGAGGCTATTGACGACACAGCAAAAGCTCTCTTTATCAAGAGAGGGCGTGTGGCGGATATGGCGCAAGGTGTCCTAACGGATGTCGTCGAGGATATGACGACGTACTGGTAGCAGTTTCCCTTACAGCGTGGCCACGGCTCGAGGCGAGATCGGCTCGAAAGGTCGGCAGGTGGGTTCGATTCCCACGCGTGGCTCTAAGGTGAAATGGAGGTAGAGAAATGCCTTATCCCAAGCAGGTAAGGATGGTTTTCAGTGGTAATTTAGATATTGGGCTAATACTCGAGCAACTCAGGTACGCTGGTTGTTTGACGTATGACGCCGATTCTGAGGAGGGCAGACTAACTTTAGTGGTCAATCCCCCTCGGGGTGTCAATATCAAAAGGTGGGCTAGTCAGACGGCAGAGCGACCTAAGTCGTTTGGTGTGGTTACTGAGATTATCACTAATCTATGATTTGATCTGATGGAGATCACGGGGGGCCAGCAATGGCCCCCCGTGGGAGGTTCGATTCCTCTACAAGTCGCCGAAAGGAGGTAGCATATGGCTATCGTAAGAGACAAGAGGGTTGTGGAAACCAAAGATGACGGCATGAGCTTCAAGGCGTGGATGAGTATTATCAACGCCTTGGTAGGCAGGTTCTACGGCTGTTCGCTGTATGATCTCCCGGACATGATGTTTCGGGACGCATACGACGGTGGTGATTCACCGCTCGATTTCTTCAATGAGTACGTAGCAGAGGAGATCGAGTCCTCGGGCTTTGGCGATATCGTTGAGAATGTCGTATACAAGCCCAAGGAGGCAGCGTGATGGCTTGGCTAACAGTGGTTCCGGCCTATGGCCGAGATTACAAGTCGGCTAAGGCAGCCAAGGTGGATTGGGAGTCGGGAAAAGACTTTCAGATCGCCGACATCTCCAGCCCGGACAACGGCAGATACGTGTCAAAGAACGATCTCGAGGGGTCGAATATTGACACCGTAAAGGTCAGGTTCGGCAAGCTGGCGAAGGTTACCACGATCAAGGTCTAGTCCCCAATGGGGGATGGCGCAAAAAACGGCTTAGGCTTCCGGGTCTAGTTCGGGGTCAGTATGACCCAAGGGCCTGTGCGCTCTCCTCCTTTCACCGAGGACTAGGCCCGAGAGTTTGAGCAGGGGCGGTGATGATCTGAAAAGGATCATATCAGGTTCGTGACCTGACCGTCCCGCCGGGAAAGGAGGGACAAATGGAAATCAAGTCCTTCGACAGCATGGAGGAGATGTTCGAGGAGCTGGATAACCAGCGAAAAGCCGCCGATGATCGTGTGGAGCCGTGGCAGAGGAAACTCAGACCGGGCGATTACGCGGTTAGGTGGTTTGAGGGCATTACCATCTACTCGGAAATCCTTCGACCGTCCTCTGAGGACAGAGCCTTATATAAACAGCCGCATATGAAGCATTTCAGGCTTACGCGGTCGTATTCGGTCGTCTGTCCAGAGGGGGAGATTGGTGACGTTCACGTCAGCACTTTCCATCACCTCTGTGACGCGAAACAGTGGGAACGAGCGGTTGAAAAGGGATTTCCGAGCGAGATGCAGGACGTATACTACGTCGTTCGTGGTGAATATCCTCCACATTCCTGTTAGACAAAGCATGTATCATAGCTCTGGTGAGACCCTACGGGGTAGCCGGGTCCGATTCCCGGCTGTGATGTGTCAGGGCGCACAGAAGCGCGAAAGGAGACTGAAATGAAGCTGAAGATGGGTAGTAAGAAGGCAAAGAAGTCCAAGGCTAAAAAGCCTGAGGCTAAGAAGAAGCCAGAGGTTCAGCGGCGGAAGTCGAAGCGAGCAACGGCCCAAGGGCCGCTCTTTGAGCGGGCTCGAAAGGTTGATGACGCTCTCCAGGCAGCTATTGACTTGGTTACCTCGGTAGCCAATGAGATGGACACTTGGAGCGCCGCTGATGGCAACGCTTTACGCGAAGTCGCGAATTCTCCGGATTCTTCCATGTTCTGGGATCACACTATGCGTGAACTGGGGCGTGAGGTCTCGGGAACGGCTCTGTTGAAAGACGCAGCCACACAGGCTATCAAGCTGACGAATCAGTTGGTTTGGTACCAGTGGGCCTTCACCGCCGTGGCAGCGTATGACGCGGCGAAAGCGGCTCAGGCGGCGAAAGCGGCTCAGAAGCCCAAGAAGGCTCAGAAGCCCAAGAAGGCAAAGAAAGCCAAGGCCGGAAAGCCCTCCAAGAAAAAGCAACCCAAAAAGGCATCAAAACTCAACCTGAAGAAGAAAAAGAAAAAGTGAGTCCTGACAGCGTGTAGGGTGCAAGGCCCAATGGAGAGGTTCGATTCCTCTCCCACGCGCCGAGCCCCAATGGTGGGGCATTTACAAGTAGTAGGAGGAGAATATGGCCCGTAGGAAGAAGAACAAGAACTCCAAGAAGCAAGCTCCGCCCCCTCCCCCGCCTGAAGAGGTAGAGGAGGAAGAAGCAGAGGAAGAGGAGGAAGCTGAAGAGGAGGACGAGGAAGAGGCCGAAGACGAAGACGACGAAGCAGAAGAAGAGGAGGAAGAGGAGGAAGAAGAGCCTCCGCCCCCTCGGAAGAAGCATCGTGGGAAAGTCTGGATCGATGAGCTTCATCTCATCCACCACGACGGAGCACTCTATCTCTCTACCGATCCCCTGGCGTTCATCAAGGAATCGCTGGGCGATGTGGAGCCAGCAGAGCTGAATGATCAGCTCGAGGAGTTCAAGGTCGCGAGGCTCGTGCAATGGGACGAGCTAGAGATCGAGGACGGGGACGAGCTGGAATTCGCAGATATCACTGATGTCTGTGATATCCAGTTCTCCGACTGGGATCTCTCCTGGAAGTAAGCACCTTATTCCCCCCACAGGGGGTGGGGTGATCGAAGTCAGATCACCCCACCCCCATTTTAGCAGTGTTGGGTATTCAGGCCCATAGAGGTTCGATTCCTCTAAACGCTAGAAAGGAGGACAGCATGTCCGATATCAAAATAAGCCCTAAACATGGGCTGAATCCGTCTGTAACGGTGTGTTTCTTCTGTGGCAAGAGCGTCGGCGTGGCGATCTGTGGTCACCTGAAAGGTGATCAGGAAGCCCCACGCACAATGATGTCTTATCCAGAGGAAGCCTGTGACGAGTGTAAGGATTGGATGACGAAGGGTATTTACCTGGTAGGCATCGATCCTGAGCGCTCCGACCCTAAGAAGGGTCTGAACGGTTTCTACCGCTCAGGGCAGTGTACTGTTGTCAGTGAAGAGGCGTTTCGTCGGTTGTTCGACGGAGGAGCTGAAGCCGTGAAGTTCGGCTTGAAGCATCGTTGGACCTTCATTGATGGGACTATGTTGGCCCAGATAATAGACGCATCGACAGACTAACGTAATAGACCACGAGAGCGGACTAACCAACCGCTCATGGGAGCACACAATTTCAGGAGTCGTTGTGTGATCGCTGGTTCAAATCCAGCCGTGGTCACCGAAAGGAGGGTGTGATGGGCATCCATAATAAAAAGACTAACCGGGAGTTGTTGGAGTTGTACTTCGACACGGCGGCACAGCTCGTCGAGGTACAAAAGGATCTGGACGTAATAATCCAAGAATTCCAAGAGCGTGGAATAGCACAGATTGACCTAACAGCTCCGAAAATCTTTGTGGGCAACAACGGTAAAGGTTCTTTGGTGTCTGAGGATACCGAGGCAGAGGTAGCTTGGAAAGAGCTACAGGACGCTCGAAAGCACCGATCCAAAAAGACCCTCAAGAATGGGAAGAATGGGCAACCTACATTCCGTGGTCGTGGAGATATCTCGAAGAACATCTACGATCTACTTAGCTCAGGCAGAGCTACAGGAAAGGAACTAGCCGCGACCCTCGAGCTTACCCCGAAACAGGTGAGCAATTCTTTGTCGCTACTCAAGCGGCGGGGCTTGGTGGAGAAGACGCCAGGCTTTGACAGAGTGTGGCAAGTTACTGAATGAGTGAACGCCCTGGGTGATCCTACTCAGATCACTGTGAGCCAGGTTCGGACCTGGCCAGGGCACCATGAAAGGAGGGTATAATGGCCCTTAGAGTGACGAATGTGGAGCACTTCCACAAGGTTCTGGAAGAGTTGGCTGAACAACCAGATTTCGACCAGCTACACAAGGCGTTCGAGAAGCAGGTGAAATACCTTCACCATTACAACCCAAAAATGTTCGATGTCGAGGTAGGCTACGACATGGCAAAATGGAGCTTCTCGATCTACTGGGTGAAGAAGGGTAAGAACGAAGTCTATATGAATGGCGGTCTTATCTACCACCCAGGTGCCCGTGAGGCTGACCGTTCGTTGTCGGTTGAGCTAAACTATGACAGTGAGCCGCATTGGAGTGTACACACATGAAGATCAAAGTGGGGACATACACAGCCGCCAAAGGTGAGAACTACGGCATGAACGCTTTGTACGTTCAAGCCGGAAGTCTGACGGTCTGGTTTAGCTACGATACTATCATAGCATTCCAAGATGGAGTGGAAGACCGCGTGGGTTTATCAAACCCAGCGGGGAGCACTACGGCAAAGCATCTTGGTCTGGTGTGTCCAGAGTATCGCCTGGCTCAAGACGATTTCGACAAAGCTCTACACGCCGCTTTTGACAAGCATGGTGTGTGGATAGAAAAGGATTGAGTCATGACGTATGGTCAGACGAGAAACATTCGTCTACTTGAGGATCGAACAAAGGAGATGGAATCTCACCTCGAGTTTCTCGAAGAGCAGATTGAAGACTATGAAAGCTTGGTCTTCAAGCTGGCTAATTTCTATGACGTTCCACCAGACTTCAAGGCGGAAACCTATGGGCTGAACGCAGATGAGGCTGAGTACCTCTACTGTGTTCTAAACCCCGATCCTGAAATAGATGAGGAGGATTGAAAGCAAGCGTAGCCAGAAGGTGGCTAGGCGGGTTCGACTCCCGCCTACGCTATAGATAGGAGGCCAAATGGTACATATCAGAAGGCAGTCTGTATGGTGTTACATCGATATGGAACGAAGTAACCCTCGGGCAGTCAAATGGCTCCATATGGTCCTGACTATCTCTACACAAGCCTATGTTAGAGGCAAGCTAGAGTTCTACAAACTCCGGCTTTTCGATCTACGAAGAAAGCGCTTTCCCGCTGGGCTACTAGGCACAGCGTATAGGCGTTTGAAACGTAAAGGGTATGATGTACAGGTCATAGATGACCGACCTGATCCACCTAAGATCAAACCACTACCTAAGAGCTGCTCACACCTATATGACTACCAGAAGGCCGCCGTAAGGGCGTGTCTGAAGCGTAGACATGGCATCGTAAGGATCGCCACAGGTGGGGGTAAAACTGAAGTAGCGGTGGGCCTGGCAAGTCGGGTGAATTGTCCGACACTGTTTCTGGTCGATGAGCGCTCTCTGGTACAGCAAGCTCGAGAGCGTTGGGCCAAGATAACAGGTAAGCCAGCCGGTATCATAGGAGAGGGCAGGTTTGAGCCTAACATGGAGTTCACAGTAGCCACGCTACAGACACTCCAACGACGGCTCAAGCGAGCAGATCCAGCGCTAGTCGCGTATCTACTCGAGGTAGGTTGTCTGATAGTAGACGAGGCGCACGTATTGGGCGCTAAGACCTACTACCGGACAGTCATGTCTATCCCCAACGCATACTATCGTATTGGTCTATCAGCCACCCCCACGGGGCGGTCAGACCAGCGAGACGCTTATGTGATTGGGGCAATGGGACCTATCATCTACAAAGCTACCATCGAAAAGTTGGTGGAACAGAAGAAGCTAGCAAAGGCTCTGGTGTTATTCTACCGATATCCTGGAGCGCTCAACCTGGAGGACTACTCAGCCAAGTGGCATCACTTGTACCTGATGGGTATGGTGAGAGAGGCCGCCAGGAATCGAGCTATCATCAGGATTTGCAAGATTACACCGAGGCCGATTCTGGTCTTCTTTGACAGGAAGGCACACGGGTGGATACTCAAGGATCTACTCGAGGAACAAGGCTACAATGTAGAAATAGTCTATGGCATCCATAAGGGAGAAGAACGACTCAAGCTGGCCCGTCAACTCGGGTCTGGCGAACTAGACGTATTGTTGGCATCAAAGGTTTTCAACAAGGGGGTGGACATCCCTGAGATTCGGTCGGCTGTGAACGCGGCTGGTTACAAAGCGGCGATCACATCCATGCAAAAGCTGGGACGACCAATGAGAGTCTCTGACGGTAAGGTGCAATTTGTGTACTGGGATACCGTTGATGACCACCATCCTACACTACTCCGACACTCGAGGTATCGAGCAAGGATCTATAAAAGAGAAGGTCTCGAGCTACGGCTTGTAGACTCTCTGAAAGAGGCCGTCGAAATACTGGGTGAGGTGGGCATGATTTACAAGGTTCCTTGGTACGCGCCAAGGGACTGGCTGGATCTAACCTACGAGGAGTTTGCAAATGGGTTGGGAACCGTGGTTGAGGACACAGGAGGAGAGGACAATGGCAGACGAGAAGAGGACATATCTCATCTCTCTAACGGATCGGGAATGCGCAGCGGTGCAAGAATTGGTCAGATACAGCCTCGATTCTCTCGCTGGGGTGGACAAAAACGACACCGTGGTAGAGAAATGGCGGAAGACCATCTTAGCCGTACAAGCAAAAGTCGACAACCCAAAGGTGGGGCTCGTTCAGGCGTCAGAAGCTCTTAGACGCTCGTTACGGGCCTCAGACCATCTGGGCTTTTCCCGCGATTCTGAGGAGCTTAGGTGTCCAGAGTGCGGCCTCGAACGACATGAATCGCTTGAGGTCAAATGTCCTAATTGTGGCTACGTGGAGTAAGTAGCTGTAGCCCTGGGTCGCTGGTAGTGGTACAGCGCACTGTGAGCTGGGTTCGGCCCCAGTCAGGGCTCCGAAAGGAGGGCTAGTATGGAAGCAGCCCAGTGTAAGCTTATGGCACAGTTTATATCGTCATTCTTCTGTCTTCTAACGAAGAACGATGGCAGGAGTATTGAGTATGTAATTACGTACTTTCGCGACGAATTTGTTCCAGATAAGCATAAGGCGTTGTGGGATAACACATTTCTGGCGGTTTGTGATTCCGAAGGTGTGGAGTTCTATCCTAGGAGGGTAGAAAATGGCAAGTAACAAACCTGAGGCTATCAGGGAGTGGGCTATACAGGCTCTTTCCAGATCGCTGATATCTCCAGAAGAGCACGTGAAGCTTTTGAAAGCCGCTAAGGAAGTGATCCAAGATGGTGGCTTCAGGGGTGATGTGTGTGACAGATGGAGGAGCATGGGTTACGGCTCTGACAAGATCGAGGATTTCTATCCGTAGACGTTAGCCCTGGGTGATCTGAGCAAGATCACTGTGAGCTGGGTTCGGCCCCAGTCAGGGCTCCGAAAGGAGGAACAATGCCCAAATATGTTTCCGTATCCTTCTACAAGGATGGGAAAATGAGGACATATTCGAGATGTATGTTGAAGCAGGACGCTCAGGAAGTTGTAAAACAATTTATCCGAGATGGTGTTTCTGCTGGTACAGCCGAATTATCTCCAGCGAGGATACGTGAGCCCGACGAGTGGTCTTATGTATCCTTTCACAGGCGAGGCGGCAGAGGTGGTCCAGTACCATTTCCGTAACCGACTCCCCCTCCCCCGTACCCCCTCCCCCACCCTAGACTACCCCCCTAAAGGGGGGTAGCTCTAGGGTGTGTGGGTGGAGGAGCAAAGATATACCCGAAAGTTTTTTATAAAAAATTTTTCTAAGAGATAACCTCTAGGATAGGGTATAGGGGGTGACTGGAGATTCCAGAATGATCTAAGCAAGATCATTAGAAAGGAGGGAAAACCTGCAAGAAAAGTATGGTTTGAATTCTGAGTTTCTCCTGAGACTATTGAGTCTAACGTTATCAGATCACGGCTTCGGGCTAAGAGTGGTCGAGGCACTCGATCCGGACCTGATTACTTATGAAGCTCTCGGATTGGTTTTTTCTGTTTTACAGGGATATGCAAGAAAAGAGGGGTCTATACCAGACCGAGCCACTTTTCAGCAACTTTTATTACAGAGACATCATTCTGGAGCTGTATCAGGCTCGGTGTATAAAAAGGCAAGAAAGGCTTACAAAAGAGCCTTTCGGGAAGAGCCCCTATCCAGGGAGGACGCTAAGGTCGTCTTGACGGACGCAATCCTTGACGTAGAAACATTGGCGGCGCTAGATGACGGCTATAAGCTGTACAAAGACCGCAAATATGATGATGTCTACTCGAGGATGGAGGACGCTCAAGCTCGGACAAGGCTTTTAGACCTGGGGTCGTTGGGAGCATCATTCCGAAGGGAAAAAGATGAGTACATCGAGGAGCTGAGATCTGGGGAATCCAAAGTTGATCGGATTCCGATTGGCGTGGACGTGTTTGATAAGTGCATCAAAGGCGGACTAGGCCGAGGTGAGCTGGGTTGTGTCCTGGCTCCTGAGAAAGACGGTAAATCCATGGCACTAAATCACATCGCCGCGACAGCGGTGTTGTGTGGGCTGAAGGTAGTCTATATTTCAGCGGAGTTAGGCAAGACTATACTCCGACATCGGTACACAGCTAATCTGACTGGGCTCACGGTAGACGCGTTGGAAGAGGGAGGCGATAAAATCGCTGACCTAGCAGACGAACGCCTAGAACGAATCTTCGACCGGACGGGAGGGGATTGTGTGTTCAAGGTGTTTCCATCGAAAGCCGCAACGGTAAGGGACATAGAAGCGTATCTACGAGACCTTCAGCGCCTCTGGGGCTATAAGCCGGATGTGTTGATAGTCGACTACGCAGATGAGTTAGCTTCTGGGGCTCGTAACCTTGACAGTTCGTCAACGTACTTGACTCTAGGGCAAATCTATTCCGAGCTAAGGGCTTTGGGGGCTCCCCCCGAAGACTCGAGCGGTGTAAAAGGCGGTTTCAACTGTGCAGTTTGGACCGCCTCACAAGTCCAGCGTAACGCCATTGGGAACGAGGTATTGGAGTTCAAGGATGTAGCGGACTCCATCCTCAAGGTAGCAAAGGTTGACCTCATGGTCAGTCTTTGTCGTAACGAGGAGGAGCGTGAGGTTGACGTGGTACGTTTGTACGTATCGGCCTGTAGGTACGCTAAGTTCCCACAGGAAGTGGGACCTTTCGCTCGGGACTACGCACATGGGCGGCTTGTCTTATTTGACAGGAACGCCCGAAGGTTTGAGGAAGGGACATGGCAACAGCAAAGAAAACAAAGGCTACGAAAAAGACAACCACCAAATCAACAGCCAAGAAGAAAGTCGGAACCAAGGCAATCGCTAAGGAACCCGTCAAGGAACCAGTTGTGGCTCCCGAAACCGAGTTGGCCAGTACCAAGGTCGACAAAGGTGATAACGGAGCCTCCAACAAACCCATCAGCAAGGATACTTTCCATCGCGATGGGGGCTGGAAGTCCTACGAACTGGTAGCCGACGCAACACGTAGGTTCAAGAATCCGATGGGTCGTGACGTGACAGTCAAGGCCGAGCTTCGGATTCCGGACGGACGTAGCTTCCTTCGGGTAGCAGTCGGAAGGACCGATGATCGGAGTCCAATTGGGCTATCACGACAAGTATTCTTCGAGGATCTCCCCTTCGCCATTGAGGCACTCATCGACGTGTACGAAGCCGGTAAGGAAAAGTACATTGAGCTTGAGACTGGGCGGATTCGCCGCAGCATCGAACGCGGACTCGACGAGGTGGAGTCTGTAGTCTCCCATAATCGGGAGGACTGGTCAGGCAAGCTGATGACTATCAAAAAGGATATGTTGGGTCAACTTCCTGATGTGGAGTCATGACGGAGAGCTATCTTCGTAAAAAGTGTCCGTTCTGTTACAAGAACGTAGGCTCTGTGGGTTCACGAGAGAACGTCGCTATTGACCTTGGCAAAGGTGTGTACTTCTGTTGGCGCTGTGGGGCGTCAGGACGATTGAACAAATGGGCAGCTAAACAGCTAGATGTTCCAGAGTCCTATGGCTACGTTAGTGATCTGGATCAGATCATGTCAGACGAGCCTGTGAGGAAGGTATCGCAGTCCTCCTATCCGGAGGGCTATGTACCCCTCTACCCCTGGCGAGAAGTCAAGAGGAGTATAGTCCTACGACGGTACGTCAAGTACCTGACTAAAAGGCATGTGACGCCCAAGCTCATGTCACAGTTCAAGCTTGGCGTTGTTCTGGACCCACCTAAAGAGCACTGGTATATGAGGGGTAACCTCATCTATCCAGTACTTGACGGTGATAGAAAAGGCTATATCCGTAGACGCATAGACCGTGACGGTTACTTCAACTCACGTGGGCTTGGCCGGGAGGACGCTTTCTATAACGGGCGTATTCTCAAGAAGGCAAAGCGTGTGTACGTGGTGGAAGGGCCTCATGATGTGTTGTCGATGGGTCTAGCTGGTTTGGGTACACTGGGAACCAGTGTTACAGACAAGCAACTCATACGTCTAGCTCACTTTCCTGGTGAGGTCATCTGGACCATGGACGGTGACGCCTGGAGGGTGTCAATGGTTCTGGCAAGAAGACTTCTTCTCCGAGGTAAACACTCGGGTTGGGTTAGAGTACCCCCTGGGCGCGACCCCGGTAAGCTGGGATTTGAGAAGGTAGCTTCACTCGACGTGCGCTATCTGTAGTGATAGCTAGGCTACAGATTGTGTGGGGATGTACTACAGACACCTACACGAAATTTTTCAACTAACCCACTACTATCCAGATAGGTAGTAGTGGGTAGAGGGAATAACCCCTCATGTGTGTGACGTAGGATGGTCAGTAAAACTGACAAGGAGGGCTGCAAATGCCGAAGAAGAAGAACGCGAAGTCGGAAGCTGCACAGGTCGCTGAGGAATCGGCGGCTCTCTATGAGGCCCTGATGGGACAGTACGAGGGGCTTTATGAGACTGGCGGGAAGGTCGCAGACCATCGAGTGGTCTTGACTACCCAGAGCGCCACGTCTCGCGCTTTCCAACTCCTGATTTCTGACTTGACCGCCGAAGAGGTAGTCGCCTGTCTCTCCGCCATCGGAGTCAACCTCGCAGAGGAGGACGAAGAGGAGGAAGAGGAAGAGGCTGAGGCCGAAGAGGAGGAAGAGGAGGACGAAGAGGAGGAAGAGGAAGAAGAAGAGGAAGAAGAAGAGGCAGAGGACGACGACGAGGAAGAGGACGAGGAAGAAGAAGAGGACGAGGAGGACGACGACGAGGAGGAAGAAGAAGAGGAAGAAGAGGACGAGGAGGAAGAGGACGACGAGGAAGAAGAGGAAGAGGACGACGAGGCAGAGATCGAACTCAAGGCTGGGACCTTGAAGAAGATCAAGAAAGCCAAGTCCGCTGACGCAGTGGCCAAGATGGTTTTGGCCGATATCGACATCGATGATGAAGATCTGTTGACGGCTGTCCTCGTCGAGCTTCGTGACGGAAAGGTGGCCCCCGCGCTCAAGGGTAAGAAAGAGGGCGGGCTCAAGAAGGTCGCCAAGAAGGCACTGAAGTAAGCCTCACCTCCTACGTCGGGTACCCCCCAGGCTGGAGGAATCTGGCCTGGGGGGTACCCTTTTTTATTGCCTGGAGGGTCACAAGATGGGGATATTAGAAACGTGCGTATAAGGTTCAAATCGAAATGTCGTAAGTGTCCGCTCCACATAGGCGCGGTAACAAAGTGCATTGGTGGTGAGGGTGTAAGTGACCTACGTGGTGAGGGCCTCTTACTCGTTGGCGAGGCTCCAGGTGAGGTTGAGGACTACAAGGGGAGACCCTTTGTAGGACCGACAGGAGCAGAGCTTCGTAAGATGGTGAACAGGGTGGTAGATGATCGTATTCCGATCAGATACACCAACGCTGTACGCTGTTATCCGGGCAACAATGATGTGAGCCTCGGCGTAGGTCCATGTCGTGAATACCTGTTAGAGGAGATCGCCCAGGTCAATCCGGGGCGTATCATAGCCTTGGGTAGGCACGCTGTTCAGTCATTGACAGGCTATCGTCTCCCTATCAGTGAGGTTGTAGAGGGTTGGACAAAGAGCACACAGTTTGGTGTGAAAGTACCGACTCAGTTCGCCTATCATCCGGCGGCTCCACTACACAACAAGTCACTACGGAAGTTCTGGCTTGAGACAACAAAGCGCATGATCCAGAAGCCACCGCCAGATACCTGGCGGGCGCTCGAGGACGTCAAGATCATCAAGGTTCAGACGGTCAAGAAGGCTCTGGCAGTCTTGGCCGAGGCTATGGAACAGGATTATGTAGCTTACGATACAGAGTACAACGACAAGACGAATCGACTCTTGTGTGCATCGTTCTGTTGGGACGTAAACAAGGCTTATGTCTTCAACGATATTGTGATGGGCCATTCGTCGATAATAGCAGCCATAGAGCGGCTATTTCAGACGGTCAAGATGGTGGCTCACAACTGGAAGTTTGACGCTTGGGTATCTGTCAAGGCTCTGGGCATAGATCCAGAGGTCATTCTCCACCCTGGTAGGTGGTGGATTGACACCTCGACGCTGAGAAAGCTCTACCATCCAGAACAGGACAGTAACTTGGAGATAGCTGAGTGGCAGGTCGGTATGGGTGGTGGTAAAGAGGAGCTGTTCGAGCTACTCGGGCGAAGTCATAAGGGGCCTTCCTATGAGAAGGCTTACAATGACTATCCAGACGTAGTGATGCGCTATTGTGGGAACGACGGGATAGGCTGTTATAGGCTTCTGGTTCGGTACTCACAGGGGCTCAAGAGAGAGGGACTGGCACCATTGTGGAATGATATCTTTGGGCCTCTTGGAGGTCTCCTGTTTCACATGGAATACGTCGGTCTTCAGGTGGACACAGAGGCAATGGACGCCTTGGACGCTAGGTTACGCGGTTCACTCGAGCGGGAGTTGATCGCTATAAGATCATCCAAAGTAGTCAAGCGTGTAGCAAAGAATTGGGACTTTGACGCGACGGCTGACGATTTCAATCCGAAGTCAGCCCACCACATGAGAGAGCTACTCTTCATGAATGAGGAGGGGCTCCGACTAGCACCACGAGGAACAACACCAGGCGGTTTACCGTCAGCGAACAAACACGTAGTAGCAGCCTATAAGAACGACAATCCTGTGATGGGTCACATCTCGGAGTTCAACAGGCTCAAACACAAGCACAGTACATATGTCGAGGGCTGGCGTAAGCGCCTCAGCCAGGAGGACAGGATTCACTGTTCCATTCGACAGGACGCCGCGAGGACACAGCGCGTACAGGCAAGAGATCCTAACCTCATGACGATCCCTAACAGGGGTTGGGAGGAGGATTTGGCCATACGACGTATGTGTATAGCACATGATCCTGACGATGAGTTACTACTCGAGGTGGACTTCTCTCAAGCTGAACTGAGAGAGGCCGCAGACCTGTCCAACGACCCAGCGATGATGGAAGTCTTTCTGAACAGGCTAGACATCCATAGGAAGACCGCCTCGGAGATTATGGGCGTATCCATGGATGAGGTTGACAAGCTTCAGCGTACCAAGGCGAAGCCTATCAACTTCGGCACGATATTCCTTCAGTCTTGGAAGGGTCTACAGGAGAACGCCGAGAAGGAATATGGAGTTCATCTCACTGATGATGAGGCAAAGATGTGGCGTAAGGGTTTCTTCAAAACCTATCGCGGCTATCAGGTCTGGACCTTCGGTGAGCTGGCTCGAGCGCGTAAGCGTGGATGTGCGTACATCTACCGTAACGGAAAACCATTCGCCCGACGCTGGCTGTTCAACCTAGGAGAACAGTGGGATAAGGGCAAGCGTGGTCACGCGGAGCGCCAGGTGGTCAACACTCCCATTCAGGGTGGGGCCTCGCTCAAGCTACTCCACGCTGGCGTGATTCTGAGACGGATGCTTTACAAAGGTGACCTCCCTGGTGTCACTCGAATCGTCTTACCTGTTCACGACTCACTCATCTTTACGGTCAGGCGCAAGATGGTCAAGAAAGCCTTCAGGAAGATTGGTAAGGTGATGATCAGTGAACCCACCATCCGGGTACCTATTGAGGTGGAGGGCAAAGCTGGTCCGAATCTGGCTGACATGAAGCTTGTAGGTGTGATGTCCGCGCTCGACAAGAACAAGCCTAAGAAGGTGAGGATAGCAGTTGTATGAAACTCAAGGTCAAGAAACCGAAGAAGGTGAAGCTGAAGCTCACTTCTGAGAAGTCCAAGGGCAAATACTATATGTTGTGGTGGGATCATTACAAGGTATCGCCTAGCTTCTATCTCATCCCAGCGAAGCGTGTGAGCCCTCGACTCTTGAAGGTACTTCAGCGAGCACACAATAACTTCATTGATACTGAGCGTGGTTACATACCAGATGATACTCATCAGATCAGGATGGGGTTGAGCAGATGGTTGGTTCCATATCGAGTGATGGAACATCAGCTCATGTTCGCTCCAGAACTGAAGGTAAACCTACTTGGTGTCTTTTACACGGGGCAATTAGGATGAGATTAGTACAGAAACATTATCCTGGCTATGAGCCAGCTAACGCGGAACACGTCGAGCGTATGGAGAAGTTCATGAGTGGGGCAGAAACTAAGGAGGAACTCGCCACAGCTTCGGTCCTATATATCTTTGACATGACCTACGCTCGTCAGGACATCGCAACGGTGGTAAGCGCAATTGAGCGGGAGCGTGGGTGGCGGTGAAACTCAAGGTCAAGAAGAAGCGAAAGCCCAAGCCAAAGAAATCCTTCTGGGAGCAACTTCAGGATTTTCCTTCTGAGGAAGCTACACAGGACGCGCTCAGAGCGATTCCGGATGACATGGCTGAGGCTCTTCAGCTTGAGCCAGCATTATTTCTTGTAGCCACGACGCGTCTAGCTGGTCTCATGAGCCACTGGTCTACTCGAATGGCCTACGCCAAGGGTAGATTCTCAGCAGCGAAACACGCTCGAGAGATTGGGCTCGAGGCGATGAAGTCTGACAACCGTCAGATACTCAAGCGCCTGTATGAGAAAGTTACAGAGCCTATGATAGGCGAGAGGGCAAAAGCCAGTGAGGAGTACGCCAGGCTGTGTCTAGCCGAGGTTGAGGCTGAGACTGACTACATACGCATCAAGGGTTTGGTGGATACGATAGCCACCAAGCGGGAGTCTCTCCGGATCATTTCCTTTTATCTCAAGCCTGAGATGGATATAGCATCCGGTTCATATACCGTACCTGATCTGAATCAGATTACCCAGCCATCTGTCCTACAGTCCCTTTTGGAGCAGAACCAGGAAAAAATGAAGAAAAAATGAAGAAAATTACCTAACAGGAACATCCTAGGATAGGTAGTATGGGTAAGGAGGGTCGCGTGAAACTAACCGTAGGCAAGAAGAAAAAGAAACCACTCAAGAAAAAGTCTAAGCTCCTAGGGGAGCGGGAGAGTAAGCGAGTCAAGAAACGAAAGAAAAAGAAGGCAGACGCCAACGCTTTCGTTCAGCCCACGGCGAAGGCCGCCAAGAAACGCCTTGAAGAGGAAGGCGCAGGTGAGCTGTGGAAACCTCGTGATGGTCTCAATACCATCGTGATGTTACCATCGACGAGAGCCATGGGCATCTCAGGGGACTTTCCCTGGATCGAGACACGTTCACACTTCATTGGTGGGGAACAAGCCATGACCGCCCTCGGGATTGAGCGTCCAGACGACTTCCCGATGGCTGTGGGCTGTGCAAAACACCATGAGAAGCGTACATGTGGCTGGTGTGAGTTTCAACAGAAGCTCCGACAATCCAGGCACGCTCGAGACAAGAAATTGTCTCGAGCCCTCTTCAATACGCTTTCCTGTTTCGCCAACATCGTCGATATGCGGCAACCGAAGGTGGTACGCCAATGGCGTTTCGGACGTCGTGTGGAGACCGAGCTTCTGGTGGCTCTGGAGTCGGGCATCAACTTCGTGGACCCAGACGATCTGATGAAGATCAACATTCGGAGGATCAAAACTGGTAAGCAAGACTGGAATGTGGAATACAAAGTCAATGTACTCCAACACAAGACAGTCGGGCCTATCAAGACAGTCTGGAAGAAAAACATGGAGGATCTCTCCAAGTTTATCAATCCTGTTCAGTCTCCCAGTGAATACCAGGAGACCATGGATTTACTCCTAGCCGCCGCTGAGGCTGAGGGAGAGGATGTGGACTTGGAGGCAGACTACGACGATGACGACGACGATGATGACGTCGACTTCTAGGAGGACAGCTCCGTTGAACCGGAAGTTTTTGGTCTGGAAATATCTCGTGAGCTGTGGCTTCAGTCACAGGAAAGCAAGAGATATTTGGAACAAGGAAATCTACCCCAAGATAACCAATGACTGGAACGCGCAAGATATCATCCGAGCCATCAAAGATGGCTGGGACCAACAGGAACTTGAAGACATGAAAGGGTCGCAAGATGAAACTCAAAGGACTGAAGAAAGCGAAAAAGGGTGGGAAGAGCAAGAAGAAGACCGCCAAGATCGAGTCGATTCCGCCCGAGAACATCCTCATCTGTGAGGCTACCGGCAACAAGGTACGCTTCAACAAAGAGGACGCTCTCAAGGCGTGTATCGCTGGTGAGCGTCGAGTGTTTTCCTCACGTGAGGTGGCGGCGGGTCACAAGGAGATCGAGGACGCAAAGGGTGTTCGTCACGTTCACCGAAATTGTATCTTCGCTGATCCGAACAAGAACGTTCGACGCTTCTCCATCAAGGCGGCTGAGTTCCTGGACCTGATGGAATCCATCAAGGAAGAGGGCATTCTTCAGCCTCTTCTCGTCCATCGGAACGCGGATCACCTTCCGGCCTTGTACGAGCTTCGAGCTGGCTTCCGTCGGTTCGAGGTGGCCAAGAAGATCGACCTGGAGCACATTCCTATCGTGATTCTGGACGATGAGGTCAACCCCAAGGTCGCTGGTATCCTCGAGAATCTCCGTGAGGATATGAAGCCCATCGAGATGGCTACGGCAATCAAGGCTATCATGGATGAGGGTATCATCGACAAGAAGACCGGGAAGAAGATGAAGTTGTCTCAGCGCAAGGTCGCTAAGATGATCGGTGTCTCCCAGTCTCGTGTCTCTGATCTCCTCGGCTTGGTGGGTGACCTTCATACGAAGGTATCCCGCGCCGTCACCGATGGTGAGCTTCCCGTGAGCAAGGCCGCGCTGTTGAAACAGCTTCCGCCGAAGGCCCAGGTCAAGGGCCTCAAACTCGCCTCGGATCTCGACGTGAAGGATCTCCGCAAGTACGTTCAGGACACTCGTGAGTCGCTCGGACTTCCGCCGCCCGCTCATCAGGCGAAGCCCGCGAAGACCCAGATGAAGGGCAGGAAGTTCAAGGTTCGTCCGGTGGGTGAGCTGTTCGACGCCTGTCTCGCCGCTGAGAAAGCCTACTTCAAGGGTAAGGGCAAGAAGTCGGTCACAAAGAAGACCGTCGTCGCTGTCCTTCAGTGGCTCGGTGGGATGATCGAGAAGCCGACCGACGATCCCGTGGACCCCGTGGAGTTTCAGCGGAAGGTTGAGGAGGAGGCCGAGCGGAAGAAGCAGGAGCGTCTCGAGAACCTGAAGAAGGGCCGCGAGGCTCGGAAGGCCAAGATCGCGAAGAAGAAGAAGGGTGGCGGAAAGAAAGCCGCCAAGGGCAAGAAGAAGCCACCCGCCAAAGGGAAGGCGAAAACCAACAAGGCCAAGCTCCCCAAGGTGAAGACCAAGAAGAAGGCCAAGGGTAAGAAATAGGTCATGCCCGTCAGGGTACCTAAGTCGGACCTTTGGCGGGCTATCAGGGCGATGTGTTTTGAGTGTAGAGGAGGCATGACTCGACTCGATTGTAGGGGTCGAGTCTGTCCCTTCTACTTTGTATTGAAGGCGGCGAAGCTTGATCCGATACTCTGGTGGAAACATCCCTACACATTATGGGAAGCCATGTCGCAGGCAGCACATCGTCAAATGATGGAAGAAGCTACTCAAAAGAAAAAGGTCCGAATCAAGGTCAAGAAACGACGTAGGAAAAAACGCAAAGTGAAGCTGGTGATCTGAACCAGATCATTTAGGGCTCTGGGGCTGTGCAAATCGTTCCTTTGGGTATCGGCCATAATACCCCTCCTTTCATCGAAACAGGGTGGTTCTAATAGCACAGTAGACAGAGAAAGCTGACGAGTGGGTGGGAGGTCAGCCTTAGGTTATCAGCTACGGCATAGTTATAAGAGGGTTCCCACTAGGGTACGGAGAGTGGGCCGCTGTGGGTCTTCCAGACACACAGCGCGTAGAGGCAGGACCAGGATGAGGGCGCTGTATCTACCAATTGAAAGGGTCGCGATGGCTAAGGCACAACTGAGTAACACGGATAAGGTCCGTGAGATTCTCAACAAAAGCTACGGAGCTGATGTCACCTATCTCATGGCTGATGTCAGCGACGCAGCTGATACCGCTATAGACACAGGTCTGACAGCCTTCGACTATGGGCTCCTCGGGATCGGTGGGATTCCCCGAGGGCACTTCTTTGAGCTATCAGGGGAGGAGAAGGCTGGAAAGACTACGATGGTTCTACACATGATAGCCGCTTGTCAGCGTGAGGGCATGGTTCCTCTCGTCATCGATTCAAAGGGCGCTGTCACGACTGATGTGGCTCGCGCCCAGCGGATAGGTGTGGACGCTGACAAGTGTGTTCTGGTTCCTGTAGACTCCTCGGATGAGGTACTCCAGCGGACGCGGGAGGCTCTAGGCAAATTACAGAAGGAAGACATCGAGGTGGCTTTCTTCTGGGACGACATGGGGCTGACTCCTAGTGACGCTGAGATGGCACCTAAGAAGGATAAGAAGACCAAGAAAGAGATCGTCAAGGTGGGCTCGAAGGCTTCCTCTATATGGAGGTTTTGTCGGTCACTAGCTGGGGCATGTTACAAAGTAGGAGCCCCGATGGTAGTCGTGAATCAGCTCACCGCGAAGATAACGACAGACTGGACAGCACAGTACGCTGAGAAGGAACAGACCGCTGGGGGTGGGGGTTTGAAGTACACAGCCCGTATCCGAGCGGAGCTTAGAAAAGGCAAGAAGATCAAGAAGGGTGGGAACAAGGTGGCTCAGGTCGTCTACGCTCAGACGATAGCGAACGCTTTCTTTCCACCGTTCAAGCGAGTGCAACTCTATCTCGACTTTCGATCTGGGTACAATTCTACACTCTCTACACTCCTCAACGCCGAAAAGGCAGGAGTGGTGACAAAGAATCGAGGACTCTTCAAGATGAAGGGAGCCCCACGGGGAACCAAAGGGGCAAAGCCTGAGGACCTCGATGAAGAGACGTTGTGGGCCATAGAGGCTAGGCTCTGGCCTTGGATGGAAGGTGATTATGAAGCTGAAGACGAAGGCAGCGAAGAAGACCTCGACGAAGACGAAGAGGCCGAAGAAGACTTCGCCACAGCCTATATCGAAGACGAATAATCGCTCAGGTCGCTGTGCAATAGCGGCTGACTGTCACATCGGTCCTCGAGCTATAGCGGTGGGGACTATCTGGGAACAGAGCCTTGTAGCGAAGCGAATGTTGTGGACGTTCTACGAATTTATGATCTGGTGTGAGGAGCACAATATCAAGACACCGATCATCGCTGGAGATTTCTTCGACACTCGATTGATTCCACCGAAGTTGGTGGGAGATATCAATGCACAGCTTCGTCAGTACGCCAACAGGGGTATACGTCCTATCTTCGTCAATGGGAATCACGAAGAGGACAAGTGGAACGGTTCGGCATTACAATACCTCAATGAGGTTCACTGTAAGATTGTCAGAGAGCCTAGCGTGATTATGACAGTCGAGGGCACAACAGCTTTGGCTGTTCCGTTCGTTTACGGTCTCAGCGCTGAGGAAGCTTTGGACAAGGCTCTGGAGGAACTCTCGCTTCACTATGCACCAGATTCGGTGAGGCTACTGGTCGGACACTTCGGTCTGTATAGTGACGGGGCAGCTTTGTGGGAACAAAACGATAGGCTGTCACTCCACGTCAATCACGTCAAGAAACGCCTAGCTGGAACCAACATTCGTGTTGTAGCTGTAGGGCACTACCACAATCGTTCACACTACGAGTTTGATGATCTTGATCTGTATCAGATCGGCTCCCTCAGTCCTCGGAACTTTGGCGAGTCCGGTGCTGCCTACGGTAACATACTCGAGGTGGATGGTCTCGCTAACAGTGACGAAATAGGGGCTACTCATTACCTGGGGGCCTGTGCAGGTGTCCGGTATGTAGCTCACCCTGACCAGTTTCGTGGTCATTTCATCAAGGAACTGGAGCTAGAACCCGTCAAACGTTGTTGGTACATAGCACGTGACGCTCTTCAGTCCTTTCCGATTTCTGTTCCCGTGGTCTCTAAACCAAAGGAGATCATGGAGGTTCAGAGCGGAGCGTTTACCTCAGCGAGGTATGATAAGCAGCACGAGAAGCCGTACTACGATGGCGACGAGATCGGCCCTCGGGGTATCTCGTCTCAGCGAGCTGTACAGCATTTTGTTCAGAGGAAGATGACCACGGGTGAGTTCAAGGGACCTATTCCTGGTCTAGCTACTGAGGCTGTGAGCCGCACAAAAGGAACTGAGGGTAACTCGGTTGTGACGGCTCCCAGGCTAGAGAATCCGGTACCATGGAAATTGCATTGATGAACTTTGGGAATCATGAAAGCTCACATATCGTCATTCCTGATGTGGGGATGACCTTGATTGTGGGTGAGAATGGTTCAGGGAAGTCCATGATTGGTGAGGCGATTACCTGGTGCCTCTGGGGAGAGACAATACGAACCACGCGCCGGGGTTGGTCACCAGCCAGTCCCGGCGCGTCCGTTTCTTTGCTTTTAGGAGAGCGTGTCTATGACAGAAAGCTCAATAAAAGTGGTGGGAGATTCACCATCGACGGCAAGGGAACCACGCGTGACAACAATACGGAGGTCCGAAGACTCCTCGGGTCGGCAAAGTTATACCTTTCAACTCGAGTATTCCACCGTTCTCTTCTTGTCAAATTCTCCAACGCCACAGACAGTGAACGCAAAGCTATTATTGAATATCTCCTTGGAGCCTCTGAGTTTGACGTGTGGCTCCAACAAACCAAAGAAGAGCAACGTGAACTTGGACCAGAGTTCATCAGACTGACACGTCAGGTCAACAAGCTAAGGTCTCAGATAGCATTCCATGATGGTCAGCTCGCGGCTTTTGAAGCTCCTAAGAAACCTAAGAAGAGTAAGGCTGTCAAAGAGGCAGAGAAGTTTCTCAAGGCGTACAAGCCTATCGAGGTTCCGCTGGAGCCCCCACCGGAAGCCTATGAAAAGGCAAGAACCCACAAGGATTCCTCGAAGTGGGAGCTACGAACAGTTGAGAAGGAAATGCAACGCTGTGGTCAGCTCATGGAAGAGGGTAAATGTCCTACGTGTGGCCGAGCGACGAAGAAGGTCATGGAGAGTCAGCTCGTTGAGTTGACAGCCAAGCGCATAGCAATAAAGCTGGTCTATGAAAAGGCGTGTGAGACTTTCGACCGTGAAGGGAAAGCCTACGCCAAGCTTGTCGACGCTCATGGCCAGCTACGTAAAGAGGCCCATGAGCAACGCCAACAAAAGGCTCGAGCTGAGTATGTCCTAGAGGCTTACGAGCTGGAGCTTGATGAATATAAGCAAGTCAAGCGTAGCTTCAAGAAAGCCAAGCGTGAGGCTGAGAAGAATCTTGGAAAACTGGTAAAGAAAAAGCGCACACTCATGACACGTTGGGTAAGTCTCGAGTCCAGAATGAGACGGCTGGGTGATCTGATGAAGATCTATGGTCCTCGTGGGGCAAGAGTTGACTTACTTCGAGAGGCGTTTGAGGTGTTGGGCGAGGTAGCTACAAATGTCGCGAGAGAACTCTATAAACAGCGCGTCGAAATCGAAGTCAGACCATCTGATGACCTCGAGCGATTTACACTCAGGGTCACCATCCCGGATGGCCGAGATATATCATATAGAGGCTTGTCGGAAGGCGAGAGAAGCCTTGTTGACTTTAGCTTACTCAAAGCTCTTGCAGCCGTACCGAGGACCTCTACTGGAGCGGAAAGACTACCCCTCTGTTACGACGACATCTTCGATGCTATCGACGAAGGTAACCGTGACAGGGTTTCAACCTTCATTCGTAATGAAGCGCGTACCCAAGGCGTGATTGTCTTTTCACACGACGACACATTGCTAGACGTATTCACAGACGCTACCTGTTACAAGGTAGTCGACGGAAAGGTTGAGAAAGTATGAGCAGGAGACTTCATACAGAGCTACTGATTCAGGTCGCTACAGACCTAGCTCTGGAACACATTCGAGGACAATTCAACACAGAGCAGAACCAGGACAACCTTATCAAGACCGTTGGCCCACTGGATATGCAGGTAGGGGCTGGTGTGTCTGACCTTGAGGTGTCCTTTCCTGGTGGAGTGACGACCCTTCGTTTTCTCGCCATCATGGACGTGGACGCCCCGGATGGTGTGCAAGTTCTGTTGAATGGCGCGACGACGGACCCACTGGTGGTCAAGCCCGGTACGGGTACTGGTTTGACTGGTGAGCTTGTGGTCACCACCACTGCCACTTCGCTTCACCTGACAAACCCATCTTCGACGACGGATGTCAATCTGTCGCTGTTGATGGGTTTTGCCAACACTTGATGAGGTAGACGTGGCGACATCAGTAGGTATTGACCCTGGTGTTTTACACTTGGGTCTGGCCGCAAAAACCGATGATGACAGCGTTCTAGTTCAAGAGCTGTCGTTCCCTAAAGAGGGAATAGATGGTGTCGTTGGCGACTATCTGCGTTGTACAGCTTTGTGTGATGACCTGTATGATTGGCTTCTAGCTTGTATTCGTCCGATGGCGACCAGGCTAAGGGTAAACACCAAGAGGGGAAAGCAACTGGTGAACAGTCCAATCATTACAGTGGAGGGACCAGCGCTGGCGCGAGGTGGGACACGCACCGTGCAGGTAGGTTTTCTACACATGGCTATTTACACCGCGCTCTGTAGATTACGGAGCCTGACCCTGGTGGTTTGTCCCCCAATGGTCCTGAAGAAGCGTGTCACTGGAAAGGGAAACGCTTCCAAGGAAGCTATGATGGAGGGCATCCTCAAACGTTGGTTTTCGGGGGATATTCCGAGCTTCGGGAACCAAAACATTTACGAAGCTTACGCACTTGCACGGTTGGGTGAAGAGGTGGTTTTAGGTGTACCACCTTCATGGATGCAGGGTAAAGTACAGGTATACACCATTTCGGAAGGTTCGATTCATGACATCACAATCAGATGAGGAGCGGCGGAAGACAGAACGTAACCGTCGCAAGAGAGAAAGGAAGAGACAACAAAGAGACACCAAACGTCTGAGAAAGCTCTCTGAAGAGGAGAAACGGAAGATCCGAATCAGATCAAAACTGGCTGTTGAAGAGAGCTTGGACCGTCTCTTCCGGACGTTGACCAAAAGCCTACCAGTGGCGCACATACGGAGTGACATCCCTGAGAGTACCCGTGTTTTGATTCATCCTCGGCTACAGAAGTATGCCCGAGGCTATTGGAGAAAGAAGGTACTCCAACTCATCGCTGAGAGTAAGCGAAAAGCTCCGTCCATACTTCGGCGGGGTGCAGCATGACTGAGATGAAACTTAGTCTGGCGGGATTCGTGGTTATGATTCTTGCCCTGGACCTTGTTCTGAAGTGGCGGAATCGCCATGGGGCTTTAGAAGATGTAACAGACTGGAAAGGGCTTATACCTCTGCCAGCGCTAGCTGTGTTGGGAGGTCTCTCCTCACTCGTTTGTGGATGGGTGGGGTGGGGGCTTCTCATCACAGCTGGTTTGGCTTCTGCCGATACTATCAAGGTGGTGGCGTCTCCTGGAGTGGGCTGGGAACGAGCGATCGTTATCAGATCAACCATGATATTCCAGGCAGCTACTATCGCGATGGGTATCCGAGCCGCTGTTCAGCTTAGTATGAGCTTAGTCTGATAAAGGAGGGCCGCTTGTCGTTTTATGGGAAGGTAGTACACAAAGGACATTTCGACGCAGCACATTGTCTGGAGGGCTTTGGTAAGTGTTCCAACCTTCATGGGCACACCTATACAGTTGAGATAGAGATAAGCGGTCCTGTAATGGAGAACGGTGTCATAGCCGACTTCCGTGACGTCAAGGATTGCTACATGTGTCTCGATCACAAAAATCTCAATGAAGTTTTGGGCGTTTTACCTACAGCCGAGAACACCGCGATCTTTATACTCGAAACTCTGCACGCAAAGTTTGACCTCAAGCCTGGGACAAAACATGACCGCGAGTATAGGGTCCGTCTCTGGGAGGGCAAGAACAACTATGTGGAGTTTGAGCTGTGACGCGAGTGTTCCTGGCTGATGAAGCCTCTCCAGTGGTGACAAGGTACAAGAACATAGGAGACATAGACTTCTCTGTGAGACTTCTCTTGACATGCACAGGTTCGGCGCGGTCTCGAGCGCGTATTATGGCTCGAGCCTGTGACGCTCTACAGCCTCAGAGTCTCTTTGTGGATTCTGGCGCTTTTGTGTTACGCAGCGCTTTCTACAAACATGGTAAGCTCCCGTCTGTTTCAGAGGCCGAGGAGATCATCAGGAATCATCTGGGCTCTTGTGTTTGGCTGGTAGAGCATAAATATCCTCTCGAAGCCGTAGCCGAGTTGGACTTGCCTGATATCTATGGCGAGGACATCAATGAGCGCTGGCGAGAGAAATATTTCTACCCATTCCAGGAGCAGACTGGTGTACCTGTTGTTCTAGCGGTACACGGGAGTGTCAAATGGGAGGCTGTCATAGAGAATCCCCGGCTCAAGTATCTGGGGATGTCGGCGGCGATGAACAAGAAAACTATTGCTGCTAGCTATGGCTCCTATGAGGGTTACGTCAAGTTCATGAGAAACATCGCTGAAATTTGCTACCTGGCTGGCGTGAAGTTTCACGGCTACGCTGTGACGCGCTCGAGTCTCTTGAGGAGGGTACCATACTACTCCTGTGATAGTGTTACCTGGCAACAGGCTTTACACTTCGGCGGAGCTATGGCGTTCGACGAGTCATCAGGGAACCTGGTACGTGTGGACGCTGGGAAGTCTCTCGTCAAGAACAAGGGAGCAAAGAAGCTAGCTATGAATATCGTCAAGATTCAGAGTCATGGGTCACGGCTCAGACCTCTGGATGTCATTGGACGAGAGAAGATAAAAGGTCGCCCTCGGGCTGACCATCATGCAATATTCCATGATCAAGCCCGAGTCTTTTCCCAGATGGAGACCTACTTCACCAAGTTCTGGAAGCTCAAGGGCTTTGACTGGGAACAGCAACTCGAGGACCACGGACGATGAAGGTACAGAAGAAGAAAAAGACGAAAAAGAAAAAGCTGAAATTGAAGCTGCCCGAGCGGGTCAGACTAAAAGCTGGCCAGTTTGTGGAGCTACCAGGTGGTCTCATCATAGGCGAGGTTCCGCTCGAGAAGATTGAGCATCGAAAGGTTCGCTTTCGACGTATGGATTCATTACAGCTTGGCGCTCTCAAGGAATCCATTGAGCGTCTGGGTGTGAAGGACCCTGCCTTGGTGGTTCCCAACAAGAAGGGTGGCTTTGACCTTGTGGATGGTCACCATCGCGAGGACGAGATCTCTGCTCAAGGTGGAGAGTCTATTCCTGTGGTGGTACTCACCGACAAGGAAGGTGAGCTAGTGACAGCCAAAGAGGCTGACCTGGCTATGCACCGCTTCAACATTTCAGCTCATACAGATGGAGAGAACTTTCTTCAGGTACTCCATGAGATGCACGGATCAGGTATCTCCATCGAAGACATCGCGAAGGCCACAGCCAAAGACGTCGCCTCCATTTCTGAGATGGTCGAAGCTTTTACAGCAGACCTCGAAGAAGACGATGACGATGAGGACGACACCAGAGGCGGGGCCGGTTCAGGTGGGAGTCGTTATGACTCGGCTACTGCTTTCGGCGCGGCTGAGAATGACGAACCAACACATGAATCCTCACGTGGGATTCCCTTGATTTTGCAGCTACCAGGGACAGATGATGTCCGAGAGCTGTTGAGTAGGGCTGTAGAACTGTTCAAATCTTCCTCTACCTCTGAGGCGGTAGTGGAAGCCTTGCGTGTAGTCGTTGGAAGAAACGACGAAGGAGAAGAGTAAATGTCAGACGATCTCATGAGAACCGTTCTCACACAACTTCTGGGCGAGACCGAGCATCCCTATCCGGACATGAGGCCCCTCGCGAGAGGACTCACCAACGCCGCTCAGATTCAATTCGGTAACGAGGTGAGCACAGGCGCGGACATCAATGTGGATACCGATGGTGATCCACGAGCGGTCATCGTCTTCAACGAGACTGATCCTACGCTCGCTGTCAAGCTCTACGGCATGGCTGGCGAGTACGCGATGAAGCTCACCGACGCTCCCGCGCTGACTTTCAGCGATGACGTGATCGAGCTGAAGTCCGGTGGCTTCGAGATCGGCACAGATGCAGACATGAATCCGGCGGGCGGTGAAGTCCTTCGGTGGGCCGCGATCATCTGATCGGAATCCGATCAACCAACGCCATGGCTGTGGGGCTCTTCTAGCCCCCAGCCTGGGCCGCACTTTTTATAATGAAACCATACACTTACCCGATAAGCGAGATGGTGGAGACATGGCAGGGTGAAGGACCACACACTGGTTATCCTGTAATACTCGTCCGTTTCGCTGGGTGTAACCTGAATTGTACCTGGTGTGACCAGCCTGACGCGAAAGCGTTTGGTGATTCTCCACGGTATACTCTGAGGCAGTTTGATATCAAACTGAGGGGACATTCTTACGCCAATATCCTACTGACTGGTGGCGAGCCTACGCAACATCTGGATCGTGACATTGTAGAGGTATTGACAAACTATCAGGCCGATTTCAGCAAGCCAGGGCTGTTCACACCGAAGATTATCCTCGAGACGAATGGTACTGTACCTGATCGAGAAGACCCTACACCGGAGAGGGGAATACCTAATCTGGCAGTGGTTGTCTCTCCCAAGTATGGTAGCCGAGATGATATACGTCTACGGTGGTATGGTAACATGGTGTGGTTGAAGTATGTTGTACCAGGTGACTGGCCTGACCCGGATGCTATCGTAGATTCCGTAGAGAGTCTGTGTGTAGCTCCGAACATGGTATACTTTCAGCCTCAGAGTAGGCTTACTTCGCATGGAGAGTCCATGGCTATGTCTGTCACTGAGACATGGGCAGATGTTTACCGAGCCCGTACAGGTTTTAGACCTAGACTCTCTCTACAAACTCACAAGTTCGTGAATATACCTTAGGAGGCGAGATGGCAAAAGCCGAGATTATTATCTCACAAGACCCACATGGATCGTCTCCCGCTGGCGTAGCCAAACGAGAGCTTGATCTGTATTCGGTCGGAAGTAAACCCATCATTTTCACGAACTCATCTGATGGCAACATCGGCGTGAGTAAGTGGGAGTGGACGCTTGTGGAGCGCCCACCAGGGTCGTCGGCTAGCTTGGCTGACGCCGACACAGATACGGCAGAGCTTGAAGCTGATGTGTACGGTAGATATGTTGTGTCTCTTCGCGTGAATGACTTGGGTGATGACACCATGGGGTTCTCTGTAACCGTTGCTGGTGTCTCGTATCCCTCGTTGGGTTCTCTGGTGAGCGGTGATGAACTGGGTGACTGGGACTTACCTGCCTTTCATGAGGAGACCTACGCGAATTGGACGGACTTCTATGGTCCACTCAATCCCTTTGGCGCACAGCGAGAGCTGTTCCGGATTCTGAAACAGATGAGAGAGAACCTGAGCGGTGGGGTGGCTGATGGTGTCATTCGCTTCCCATTGTCGGGGGCTCTCACACAACGTACTGACCTGAGTACCTGGACAGACGCAGCTTACATCAAAGCTTTTGATATGAGTGACATCGCTCACGTCAACGCTTACTTTGGGGCGACGGCTGTTCGAGAGGGTGTGGCAGGCACAGTAAACATACGGCTCTACGACGTGACGAACGCGGTAGCTATCACAGGTAGCACGCTCACAGGTTATGGGGCCTCCCCAGAAGACAAAGAAACATCTGCTCTGACTGTTGGCGGCTCGGCGGGTAACCTCCGTAATGACGCTGACACAAACTACAAGGTTCAGATTCAGATCACAGGCGGTACACCATCGACAGACTTCGTTAGTATGTACGATGCCTGGCTAAGATTGGTGTTGGTGTAACATGGAAGACGTTCACGAGGAAGCCGATGACCGAGGCATACCTATCAAGGTAGGTGTGGAGAATGTTCGTCATACTGTCTTGGTTCTTGGGCGTGATGGGGATCTCCGTGAATGCTTTGCGAGTGTTGATGTCCAGGTGGAACTTGAACACGACGTTCGAGGTATTCACATGAGTAGAATCCTGCGTTGGTTGACGGATTGGAATCCTCTACCAGTGTATGGTGGGCTGACTTTGGACGCCGCGACAAAACTAAGACAGGTAATGGGTGGAGGCGCAGTGGACATTGTGTCTCGTTTTCCTTTACCAGTTGTCAGGCGAACACCATCTGAACATCTCAGAACATCTCAATTCTATGATGCTGTAGTTCAACAGTCCTGGTCTGGGGCTCCATCGGAGCTGACCTATCGTTCATCTCTGACGGTTCCTGTGTTTACTGTCTGCCCTTGTAGCTTGTCGATGTGTGAGGGGATAGCCGCTCATACTCAGCGCTGTTACATAACTGCTACTGTAACACAGAACTGGGAACACCTATGGGAGCGCTACATCCCACTCGAGGACGTTTACGATTGTCTCGCGAAGTGTGGGTCTGCCCCTGTCTTCTCGACACTGAAACGTCCAGATGAGATGAGCGTGGTCCAAGGTGGCTTCGCCAATCCAAAGTTTGTTGAAGACGTGGTACGTGATGCCGTGATCGAACTCAGATCACGGCTGAAGTTTTCGCGTTTAGAGGTACGAGCCCACAGTCAGGAAAGTATTCATCCCCACAATGTTGTGGCGTGCGCTACAGAGGTTTCAGAATGACCAAGAAGTTGAAACTGAAACTGAAGGTGAAGAAGAAGCGGAAGTCAAAGAAGGCAAAGGACAAAGAGGTACTCGAGAAGCTACCTAAGGTCAAGGTCACATTCGAGTACAATCCTAAGTCACGAAGACGGATACCTCTTGACGTGGTGGAACGCATGTTTGAGCTGTACTGTCAGGAGTATCCTGTTCGCGCCATCGCTGAGGAGACAGGTGCAGCAGTCCCGACCGTTACGAAGTATATCAATGAGGGAGATCCTGAGCGCCAGGTGGAACCGTTACGGGACCGCCGGGCTCGAGTCCTACAGGCGCTCTTCGCTCAGAATGAAGAGGCGTTGAATAAGCGCATGTCCCATCATACCAAACTGAACTCCGCTGGTTTTGGTCAAGCGGCGGCGCGGATTATCAGACGATACCAAGCTGCCGAAGCTCTCGATGACGCTACGCTCCTCTCCGACAAAGAGCGGGCGTTGTATGAGCGCATAGCTCTCGAGCCTGACCTGGCTGACGTATCGACGTTCCATCGGAATTCTATGGATCTCATGCGCCTATCCTTGGGACTGAGAGACACAGCTCCAGTGAATATCAACGTGAGTCAGAATCAAGAGCAAACTCAAGACCAGGGCGCTGACATTTCTGTGAAAGACCAGGGTGACATCGAGATAGTCTACGAACACATCCAAGCATTGTCTCGTGCTGGCGAGAAGGACGAGAAGATAGTAGCGAACACCGTCAAGAGAGCCAGCTTGCGCACCGAAGGTACACTTGAGAACGAGGACCCACATACACCTACACAGAAATAATTACCAACCATACACAGCCTCGGATAGGTTATGTGTGGAAGGGAGGGAATGTGAAACTCAAAATCAAGTACAAGAAGAAGAAGAAAAGCCAGACGGCAGGCTACTTCGACGTGATCCATCCTCCAAAGGAGGAAAATATTACTACTCCTGAAGCCAAAAAGGCTGTAAAGGAGGCATGGGCTAGGATTGAGGAGAAGAGGAAGGCTAAAGCTGACCATGGTGTCTACACTATCGTGGAAGCTCCGTGTCCGTTGTGTGGTATTCTTCACAGACTCAACGCACTCATCAAACATCATGGTGAGGCCCACACAATCTGTATGGATTGTGCGTTGAGTAAAGACCTTCGTGACAAGCTGAAAAAGAAGGGTTGGTTACCTAGTCAAAGCAAAAGGAAGGTGAAGCGTGTCAAAATCAAATCTGTATAGGGCTCTCGAGGCCCTGTTAGGTTTGGGCTGGTATCCGATTGATCGCAATCAGATCAAAGGTGAGGTCATTCACAGTGTCACTGGGGACGTGACCAGTAGCTCTCGCCCGGATGAATTCTGGGCTAGACGGTCAACCCCTCGAGTGGGTGGCTTTGACATAATTCGCCGTTGTAAGGCTCAGCATGGTTGTTATCCAGAGGATATAGAGGAGGAAGGGCTAGCCCCGGTGCTGGCACCTAGGTGTGAGTATGGTGATATTCGTGTTGATGATCCTTGGCTGGCTATTGGTGATTGACCTGGTAGAAAGGGAGGTTCTATGGAACTCTTACTCGAAAGCCTCAAAACGGCAATCGAAAATGGAGGACCAGCCCTCATAGTAGCGGCTGTCCTCATGATCTTGGTGACTCTGTTCACGAAGATGTTCGGCAAGTATGTTCCGCCTTATTGGCGGCCACTCGCCACGTCTGTTGTGGGTGTAGTCACTGTAACAGCGACAGCGCTGATGGCAGGCGTGGATTGGTACTGGGGTATCGCCTCGGGAATCCTTGTCGGAACATCGGCTGGCGGTCAATGGTCCCTTTGGGGCAAATACATCGCCAAAGCGCTGAAGCTCAAAGACCATGGGCCGCTTTGACCCGCCTCGGCGGGATATACTAGGTGCATTGTTCGCTGTCTTCGGTATTGTGACCACCATCTTTGTGGTGTTGGTCATGATACACTTTGGCGAGCTGATGGGATGCCATGGTAGATCCAACAAAGATCACCCCAGAATTGATCCGCGAACCACAGATGATTGCATGGGATCGGTGGCTGAGAGACATTCACGACGACATTTCAACGTTTTCGGACAACGCATCTCGCCTCGAGCGAGCGCGGGAGATTCGTGACGAGTTGTCTGAGAGTTACTCATCTCTATTCATCGATGTAGATATCTATCAGCTAGGCAAACGCCTGGTCGATAGCGTCATTCGTGGTTGGTTCAATCAACCCGTCGGAGTTCTCTGTGCTGGCATCACAGACTGTGACGCTCAGTGTGAGAACGCTCAGAAATGTGCTGTCTACGAGATTTGGGCCAGGATGTACCCTGGCTCGAATCTCAAGGACAGTAGAATACGCATGTGTTCATATCTCATGATCTTCGTTCCGGAGTTCAGTGAGAGAACAGCTAAACGCTTAGGCATACACCAAGAGGAGGCTTTCTGATGAGGCTTACTCGTGACAACACTTTTCGATTCATGGACAAAGCTGCACTCAAGGAAGTCGATGAAAACTACATAAAGGTTCTCATTGATCGTGGTCAGATCAACTGTACGGATTGTGTTGGTCTGACCAAGTTCGTTGAGGACTGGCTATTTCTCCCACAAAATCTCAAGTTTCTGGTTGACGATTCATTTTTGCTCATTACAATTCTTACGTTTCTTTTGGATCGTGGTCGACGAATAAATGTAGGTAACACACCTAGACTCAAGCCCCTACCTATACAAGAGGCACCATTGGGTCTCACTCAAGTACCACGTCTGGTAGCTGAACAATTTAGACACGAAACTACCGCTGATGTGCAGATGTTACCTTTGTTTCCTGATGAGGACAGGCCGCGCCATGAGGTAGCTGTCATGTTTTCAGAGTCAGAGTATGATCCCAGCGTATATGGGCCTAGTCCTCCTGACGTGTCCTACAGGCGAGCCGTGACAAGCTATTTCAGGGTGGGTACAAGCCCTCATGGCTATTTGTTACAAGGACAAATAGCTTTGCACCGGGATATGGTCTTCGATATGGCTCGAGAGCTTTATGATGTCGTATACCGAGAGTGGTTCACGAGGCTTGGTGACCTTCCACGTCCTATGGCTACTGCTCGTGTGTATGTGTGGGATTGGATCGAGATGGATCAAGATATAACCAGAGGCTCTAACATACTTACCATAGCAGTGGCGATGTAGGGGGAGACATGGAAAACAAACCAGAAAACTTCATCTCAGAGTACATCAGCGAAGAGCAGCTCGAGCTGTTCCCAGAAGAAAAACCACCGCTTTGTACCGAGTGTGGCGACCCAGCGAAGATTCTTTACTGGTTCGATCCGCAAGTTGTGGACGAAACGGACGGAGAATCGACGTGGGAGTATCTCGGTAGGGCTTATTACTGTGAGGACTGTTCACGAGGTTTGAACATCCTTCCGGAGGCAACGTTGTGATCGGAGTCAGATCATGAAACTCAAGATTAGAAAGCGGAGGGGTGACGCTCACATAACGCAAGGTACACCTAAGGTTCCTCATTTCAAAACTATCGTCGCTGACCCACCCTGGATGGAACGTGGCGGCGGAAAGATTCGTCGAGGAGCCGACAAACACTATCCACTACTCACAACACCGCAAATCATCCAGACAATGGCGACATCTGGCTACTGGAGACCACACCCCGATGGCTGTCATATGTATCTCTGGGTGACCAACAACTTTCTAAAAGATGGCATCTTTGTCATGGAAGCTCTTGGTTTCCGGTACATCACGAATCGCGTCTGGGTGAAAGACCGCTTCGGGATAGGCTACTACTTCAGAGGGCAACATGAGATCGTCCTCTTTGGAACCTCGCTCTCAGGAAAAGCCATCCCACCCAAGGTGAAAAACATGCCATCAATCTTCTACGCCGACAGAACGAAACACTCTCAGAAACCATCTCAGTTCTACAATGACGTAGAACTAATTTCTCAAGGACCATACCTCGAGATGTTTGCTCGCTGTCCTCGTGAAGGCTGGACCACATGGGGTAACGAGGTGTGAGATGATCCGAGTCAGATCAGTCATCCTCCTCACCGATGCTCTTCGAACCTGGCGAGAAGTGAAAGAAGAAACCTGGCCAGGGGAGCTAGAAGTCAAACCCTACCCTAGAGGGAGGAAGCTTTTCGTCATATTGAGAGCATCAGCTAGAGACGACGACGATACATCCATAGGTGAAGAAGTCTACGAAGCAACGTTCAAAATGGAACCGATAGGTACGTCTACATCTCGCTCCGGGTATGACCGTTGGTTGGTATATGTAGATGAGTGGGAGGGCAAACTAAAGTCAGCTCCATCAGCTTCAGATACGTATATGAGACCAGACCAAGACAAGGTACGCAGATTACTTAGGAGGTGGATTACTCAATTTGAGTGGTATCTATCGTTCCCTAGTAAGATCAGATGTCTAAAAACGTCTCTCTCTTAGAGAGGCCAGAATGTGATCCTATTCAGATCACTCAGAAAGGCTAGTAGCCCCAATGACCAAACCCAAAGATTCATCCCAAATTTCGCCCAAAAACCCCAAGCGTCTCACTCTCGTCTACCTGGCGTCCAATCGAGCCCTCATTGGGCAACTGGACAAAGCGAAGTCAGACGACTATGGCATAGTCCTGAACGCTGTGGCTGAGGTTGTGGACCAGTCCGCTATACTTCCCAACGGAAGTGTGGCCAAGCAGACGTTCCTCATCGGTATTGGGATGAACATGGGACCTATCAAAGAGGTCTCAGTCCAGACAGCAACAACAACACATATTCTCGAGTGTTCACCAGAGAACCTGGGACCTGCCTGTTACGATAGGGTAGAAAGGTCCTACAGAGACTTCCTGGGCTTCGAGCAGCGTGACAAGGTGTCAAAGATCCAGCTACCTACCACCAAACAGGTGGCGGACGTAGCCGACCCGTCAGGCAAGCTCCACAGAGTCCAGTGATCTGAGACAGATCAAAACAAGGAGTAGTAACATGAGAACTCTACTTGCACTACTAGTAGCGCTGTCCGTCACAGTTACGGTGGGAGTGTGGGCTAACGAAGAAGACGCCAATATCACTCGGCAACGCCTAGCTGATAACATTCAGACGCTACAACCCAGGGTTCCGATGGAGAGAGCCTTAGACCTTGCAGCCCACTTCGCTGAGGCTGGCGAGGATCACTACTTTGACCCGAAGCTACTGATAGCAGTCTCATATAGGGAAACCAACTTTGACCCTGACTTTGAGACGCTACAACGCTTTGGGAAATCTCGGGGGGAGATAGGGCTGATGCAGTGTCATGGGGCCTGTCTTCGATTTCGCCCAGCGAAATGTAGTGAGGTACTCGAGGGAGCATGGTGTCAAATTCAGACTGGGACCAGGTACCTAGCGTATCTAAGGTCCAAATGTCCGGGACCACGCCGCAGGTGGTTGACAACCTACGCTACAGGGAGATGTCTTCCTCTACAATCGAGGAAGATGCACTACAGTGTGTGGAGGGCGTACTTGTACTACAAGAAGATAGGAGGAGAGAGATGGGTATTGAAAAAGAGTCGATGAGTGACCATGAGTTCTCAATGTTGCTCTCTCAGCGTTTGAGAGAACACGGGATATCCTCTGAAACCAAGGACTACAAGCTCCTCAAACGAGAGTTTGGGGCTGCTTACGACCCTGGTGACAATCCAGTGGATGTCTACTCTGATAGGCTCAGGCGCAAGCCTGGACCACAGACTTTCTTCCGTCTGTAGTGGGTCGTAACCCTGGGGGAAACCTATAACCAAAGGTGAATACACCACAGCACCATTCTATCCCAAGAAAACGAGACCATTGTTGTCTTGGTGATGGTGGGAAAAAATCCCTAAAACACGGAAAACTGATTGAGGTTCTGCCGCCCCTCTTCACTGAGGCCAAACTCCCCAGGGTCAGGGGGAGAGGGGCGGCTCCTTTACTTCCTTACATAAGGAGGGCCGCAATGAAAATAAGAGTAGTAAGTCCTCAGGCGTGGATGTTGACCACGCCTTACGACGCGAAGAAACAACTAGCCCTGTGTGCATACGCCGCTGGGCTTTCAAGAGGTAGACAAGATATCTACCAGGTACCAGCTCATGAGGGTGATGTCTACGTGGGGGCATCTGAGTCAACACGTCACAGGACGTTCGCTGACGCTGAGGAGCTTATCAGGAAACTCCTCAGCTACAAGCCGCATCCACATGAGTCAGTGATCGAACACGGATCAGTTACATTCCTGTTTCAGTGTTCCCGAATCGCTACCCACGAAATCGTGAGACATAGGCTGTGCGCCTTCACTCAAACATCAACACGCTACATCGAGGAGAAGGATGAGGTCACACTCATCAGACCTCCACACATGCCTCGAGAACATGGGAAGGTATGGAACTTCCATGGTGACCTCGAAGAGTTGGGTAACAGTGCAGACCCATTGAACGCCATCACCCATATCGGTGACCCGGAGAACACTCCAGAGTGGATCTTTACAGCACTACACTCCTTTGTGGAGTACGCCATGATGAGGGACAAGGGTGTCAAGCGAGAGTCCGCTCGATACATACTCCCACATGCGCTGGCCTGTTACATCCAGATCACAGCCAACTTCCGACAGTGGCGTCACATGATACGCCTCCGGACCTCGAAGAAGGCCGCTCCTGAAATGCAAGAACTATTCAAGGCGGTACGCGCCGATCTGAATCAGATCAGCCCTGTACTCGTCGAGGATCTCGAGGAAGAAGAGTTCGTCATACCAGCAGGGTCAACGGTAGAGTAAGATGACTGAAGAAGAGAAGGCTTTGATACTGGAGCTGGCAGATGTATGTCTCGCTTTTCTCAAAGGTGATATCGCCAAGCTCCGGGGATTCAATGAACCATTGGCCAATGAGTTGAGCGCCAAGCAGAAATACATCGAGAGTCTCATGAGGAAGATACGTAATGGCTGAGCACAAGTGGGTTCAAAGGGGTACACACTGTATCTATAAGACTCACTGGCTCTGTCTGAACTGTGGCCGCAAACATTATGGTCTGAAGAGGCCAGATAAGGATGGGTGTCGTGTCAGACGATCTGAAACAGATCAAACAGATGCTCTGGGAGCTAAACTGTAAGCTCGAGGGGCTTTCACATAAAGACGACTTCGTATTCCAAAACGGTATCCTTGTGCCGAAGGAACATATCCTACAGAAGGGTGACCGTGACTGGACTGGGGGGATCGACTGGGCATTTCCCATGACCACAGCGGCTCATGAGGACAGACTCAAGAAAGAGAAGGAGCAGAAATGGAAAGCTATTACTACTTCAAAGGGGACGACGCGGAAGGTCCCACGAGATGTGTACGAGCGTATGATGCGTATGGACTGGATCTTTGGGCGTGGGTGAGAGCCTTAGTCCTGATGATCCTAGCCATCGTCCTCATGTTCATGTGGGGCTGCGCTGTGTGTACGTCCCAAGCCACCCGCTGTTCCGGGAACGTGACGGAGATCTGTGACAGCCGAGGGCACTGGCGTGTTCTCATGGACTGTGACGAGGTAGACGGTGACCAAGACTTCTCATGTCAGGAAACCGTCGTGGATGGTGAGGCAGCTCATACCTGTCTCCCAGGAGATGATCTATGAGTGACAAGCTATCAGGTACGAAGGTCAAGGAGTTCTGGGAGTATATGTCCCAGCATTACGATACCACGGTCCTTCAGAAGAACAGTGATCTGAGTAAGATCCTCAAGCTCAAGGACTTCTCGCTGGATGCCCTCAAGGAACTGGGGACGGAGATCTACGCCGTGGCGCTGTTCTTGGACAAGCTCAAGGTGATGGATGTGGGCAAGTTCATGAACAACTACGCCACAACCCTCGGGGACAGGATCTACATCCCGTTCGAGCCAGGCAAGAAGAACAAGAACTACAGTCTCAAGAAACAGATGGTCATCTGTGTCCATGAGCATCAACACGTTCTACAGTTCCGTAAGGAGCCATTCGCTTTCGCTATCAGGTACCTGGCGGACAGGGCGCAGAGGGCTATGTTCGAGGCCGAGTGTTACAGGTGTAACATGGAGATCGAGTACGCTCTCACTGGGACGATGCCCAAGGCCGAAGGCTACGCCAAGAGCCTCAAGAACTACGCCTGTACCGATGAGGACATCGCAGTGGTGGAGAAGGCTCTGAAGCTCTCCGCTCAAACCATCAAAGCTGGGGGCGTCACCACCAAGGCAAGTGGTGTGGCTCTCAAGTGGATGACGAAGAATCTTTAGAAAGGTGAGAAACATGAAGACACTGCACAATAGCGACGTGAGCCAAGCCAGGAAGAACGTCCCGGACATTCAAACCTTTGGTGACGCGGATATGTTCAAGCTGCTCTGTAAGGCCAGCTCTAAGTCCGAAGGGTGGATGAAGTCTACCAAGGCCATGGAGGTTCCGCCACGTGCTCCGTATGGGGGCTGTGTGGTACAGGTGACCACTCAACAGAAGAATCCCGACGGAAGCTACGTTGTAGCAGAAGCGGTGACCTTTATTCCTGGGGCTCGTATCTATGAGGATTTGGATGAGGAAGGTCAAGTCACAGGGAGGCATCTGGGCTTTCCTCTGAGCGAGAGCTGATGATCATCTTGGCTGTACTCGAGGGCTACTCACGGAGCACCTCACCTGTTGACCTGAGCGACATGACGGAGGCGCTTTTGAAAGGCGAAGTCTATAAACGCCTGATAAAGAAAGCATGGCTTGGGAAACATCAGGTGAGGCGCTTCGTGGGATTTGTCCAAGAGAATGAATCAGAAGAGAATGTCCTATTGCTCGTAGGTAAGTCACTCGGCGGTAGGAACATCATTAGGGTGTTCAACCTGATCGATGTGAACGCCTACAAGGCAGTTGTATTGTTTACCATAGATGTCAACTGGCCAACGTGGAGAGACCTATCACCTAATCTGAATAAGATCAGTGTTGCTATGAACGACGACGCTGACATGGCTGTGAACGTATACCTGAGAACACCCAATAAGCGCCTACAAGCTGGCTGCCGGGTAGACAGGGCGTTCAACATACCTATCGTAGATCCTACGGTGACACATAGGAACATCATAGGAGCCAGGCCAGTGCGTGATAATCTCTACCACGCGGTCAAGTTCGCCATTGGGTGTCAAAACAAGAAGGGAACAGAATGAATGTCTGCGACTACACTCACAAGATTTGTCACCTACCTCGTAGTGGCTGTATCAGTTGTTCTATTAGGGAGCGACTGCGAGCCAGAGAGGCTGAACGCCCTAGACGAGGGGCTCGAGGTAAGGGACGGGTACGAGGTAGAGCCCTACGTACTGCCCTGGTCCATTACCGTTACCACAGAGGTAGATGACCCAGATTTCGGCTTTGATCGGAATCTGATCACTGAAGCAGTCGATTGGTGGAACGACACCATTGACAGGGATGGTACAGATAGGACGTGGTTCACTGAAGAGCCAGTCACAGAGCAAAACGGTGTTCTACATGTCACTGTAGGATTCACTGGTGGTACTGAGGAGGAGCCTGTAGGTGGCCTACTCGAGGCAGCCTATAGTGAGGGGTTCATTCTATACGCTACCCTTATTGTCTCTTCGGATTTGACGTATCATGAAGACACTGTACTGGCAATTCTCAAACACGAGATGGGTCACGCCATGGGCCTGGCCGATGACCCTGGACCGCCAACTACCGTAGACCTCAATTCAGTCATGGGCAGCCCGTTGGTCATAGATGGGGACCTGACGGACCATGACTTTGAGCTACTGATTGGTAGACAGTAGCAAGGAAGGGCCGATAAGATGGGACCAAAAACACCAATACCAATAGATACGCATATGGAGACGCCGAGTCTGGACTTCCACTACTGGGAGGACAAGCAGCGTGTTCCAGTGGACGGTGATGAGTTTACCTATCAAGGTAGACACTACCGCCGAGACAACGAACAGTGGGTGCAGGTTGACACAGAGGCTTCGATGGAGGTCTACATGTCGCCTCAGCCCATGATCCCGTTCCACCAGTACAAGCAGCTCGAGGAGAAGCTCGAGAAGGTAGTCCACCAGAAGAGCGCTTACGCTCGAGAGTATGGCGCTCTGAAACGCGCTGCCCAACACAACCTAAAGCTCTTAGAAAGGCTTCAAAGCGGAGCTGACGGTGATCCTCCTGGGTATGGTTCTGGCTTCGTTACAGAGGCCACTCATCGGCATATTGTGGCGGAAAAGGACGAGGATATCCTCAAGCTCCGTGACGATGTGTCGAGGCTTCAAGACAATAACGTTGCCTACATCAACGTCCTCAAAGAGGTCATTATTGTGTTGGATCTTTCGACGCACACACCTATTGTTGACATCCCCAAGTTTGTGGCTGAGCTGAAGGAGCGGGCAGACGAGGGCGATAAGGTCTACAGCGCGGGTGATATCAAGAAGGTAGAGATCTTTGACAGATCAGCAGTCTACAACAATATCCAGAATCTCATCTCCTGGATCAGGAACGCTCGGAAGTCTAGACCTTCTCAAGGATTGCAAACACATGATGTTGGTGAGATCGTCATTCGGCTCAGGGATATCCAGGATAAGGTATCTCCGGGAGGTGAGTCATGAAGGTAGTCATACATCTCGGCAAACCATACTCCCCTCCGGGGACCAAGTGTCTCTACTGTGGGAAGCCAGCAACTAGAACAATGACCGGTGTGGAAGGTTCTATCACTCGAGACGGTGTGAAGGAAGGCTTCAAAGAGACAGGCACTACTGTTCACCTCTGTGATGACCACGGGATCATCGTGAAAGAGGTGCTACTATGACAAACTTCGCGTGTAAAGGCCCTCATATCGACAAGGTAGTGTCCACTTTAGTCAAGGCTGTACTCTTGATGCTAGACGACCGGATGAAACACATCGAGGAAGGCTCGGTACTGTGGGGAAAGCTGCACAAGGTAGAGCTGGACATCATCGACCTGACCGGTAAGGAGTCTGTGCATAGGTATGGGCCTAGTTACTGGAACGAGCGCCTATACGAGGCGAGTCGTGGTAGTAGTATCGACGACTTCCAGAAAGTCATGATTGAAGCCGTCTACTCATTGGATGAGGCAGCATACTCCCAGTTGAAGGCGTCTATTGACGACATCTCTTGGGCTAAGAAGGTTCTAGCGGCGCGGGAGGGGAAGTGATGCTCAAGACACAAAAACTGACCAAGGAGTTCATGGAGGCTTGTGACCTTCGGATGTCAGAGACACCTACTATTGTGCTCGACTACAAAAAGCTCCGCGCTTTAGTGAAAGAGGAGTATGAAGAGTTTGACCATGCCATGGTCAAGCTGTCCGGTTACTTGACCATGAATAATGATGCCAAGGCTACATGGTGTGATGTCATTGACGCCCTGTGTGATCTTGTAGTGGTCGTTCATAACACGAGCAATGCCATGGGTGTGGACCTCGAGCCATTCTTTGATGAGGTCCACCGCGCCAATATGACTAAGGTAGGTGGGCCTAAGCGTGAGGACGGCAAACAGCTCAAGCCTAAAGGGTGGACACCTCCAGACCATCTGGCGATTCTGGATATGATCCAGTGTATTCATATAGACGGGCAATACGCGATGGTCGTGGCTTCGCGACAGCCTGAATTGAGGAGATGCCACGCTGAGACGCTGAATGGTCAGCGCTGTGTGAAACCTATGGGACACAACGAGAATCATGTGTACGAATCCTGCGAATGGTTCAAAGCTCCCAACACCAGTATCTTTGAAGAACTCGCTGCTAACACTGGGAAGCTCGTCACAGAGAAGAACCGAGCCTATGGTGATTCCGTGAGGAACTCAGCCAAGATCATGCAGCTTCTCTACCCCAACGGTATAGCGTTTGACCAGATACCTGGAGCGCTCGTGACAGTACGGATCATCGACAAGCTATCACGCATAGCTAACGACCCGAAGTACGGAGGCGAGGACCCAGCTCAGGACATCACCGGCTATGGGCTTCTCTTGCAAGAGCTGATCAAGAACGGGTTGTGACATGTTACTTGTAACAGTCACACCTATAGCCGAGAAAGAACTGAAAAAGCTGAAAAACCGTCGTGATTGGTATAAATCGGTTTGTCATCATTGGGACCATGTGTTTTGGCAACGTCTAGCTGACTACACACAAATTGACCCTAGATGGTTGTATAGACGAGGTATCAAGTACCGATATCCACATGGTAGGCAAGGTGGTGTAGCTCCACCTTTGTCTATACCTGAGTTAGTGGTTGAGCTTATCACACCAGGTAATAAGGACAGACATGGTTTACGCGATGACCTACCTTTGTTCACAGCAATAGGTTGGGTAGAGGGTGACTACTGTGGTCTATAGAACACCGGGGAGAGAAATGGACAAGGAACTAAAGATTCAGTTGAGTGCAAGAGAGTTGGTGATGTTGGCTTACAAAGCTTCTCCTCAAATGTTCGAGTCATTCAAACCTGACGACGTTAGTTGCACTCGTGTTGTCGAAAAGAAGACTTCTGTACAAATGTGTCTATTGACAGATCACATAGTAGTGGAAGTCCACCTGCTTCGTGAAGATCTTGGAGTGTTTGAAGGCACAAAAAGGGTAAAACCTACAGAAATACCGCCGCCAGGTGTCAAGCATTCTATTGGTTGATCTAACTCAGATCAAAGAAAGGGCTAAAAGATGGGTAATCATAGGCAAGGTCAGACGACCAAGGAAGACCCCTACAACGACCTAACGGTACCAGGAGTACCACAACCACACTTGTCCACGAATGACGTGGCAATATTCGTTCCTGAGTACAACTCGCCGGGTAAGCGTGACGCTACTGGGGCGTTTCATCTTGGGGCTGCACAGTTCTGTGAGTTCTACAACTTGGATGACGAGAAGTGTGTCCACTTCATCGACAACACCATGTCACCAGCTCTCAGGGCAAGACAGCTACTCGCTAAGATGGGACGCTGTGTCTACAGGAACGAGGAAACCCAAGAAGACATGTATCCGCAGGTATACGTCTTCTTCTGTCATGGATTTATCAACGGGATTCAGTTCGGTATCAAGTCGAACACACCAGGCAGGGTGTGGAACACCCAGATGAAACACGACTGGAAGGAATTCGTCCGACTGATAGGCCGTCACGTTGCTCCCATCGTGTTACTGTACGCCTGTTCGACTGGCGATGATCCCGATGACGACCCAGACACCGCGCCAGGCTCCGGGGATGACAGCTTCGGAGACCTGCTGAGAGATGATCTGTGTCAGATCGGTTGTTGGTTCAACCGCGTCGTGACACATACCACAGCGAGGCACTCCTGGTACAATCCAGACATCAAGCTCATGGACGGTCTGGGCTCTCCGATAGGCGGGCAGGGCGGACTACAAGTAGCCGCCTCAGGTACCAAAGCCTATCGTGAGCTGGGGAAGATGCTGAAGGTAAAGCCTGGTAAATCAGACTATGGCTTCGCCTGGCGTTTCCCGTTTATGACCATAGCAGATATCCACCAGGAGATCGCTATACGCCTCGCTGTTTAGTGAAGGAGAGGAGATGGCAGTTCAGATACGAAACCTTCGGATCGGTAAGAGTAGTGATGGGAACTACACGTTCTACGACTACGCAAACATGATCTTCAAAGAGTTGTTCCGAGCAGGAAAGTGGGAGACGGACACCTACACGGCGAACAACACAGAGTATGAGAACAACGTCGAGATCACCGCCTCCGACTTTGCGGTGAGCGACTCCACTCCGGGGATCGTAACAAGAGTCGCGGGAGGACTGACCGGGAAGGCGGGGAAGTACATTACGCTTATGTCGTCGGTGAACGACATCAACAGAGGTGTGTTCTACATCGACTATGTGATCGACGATTACACAATGCGCGTCGAGAACCCTCCGCCCCCAGGATGGACGACGGAGACTGGCATCTCTGGTCGTCTATTCAGTGACGGTCGAACCGATCCCATAGCTGACAATAACTACGCCCGTTGCATCCCTCCGAGCGGTAATCAGGCTATCTCGTTTACGTCGAACAACGGCTACGGTCATTACCTCTATGCCTATCCTGACGGCTATCCAGGTGGAACTCACACAGGAGGGTTTACGACTTTCGGGGTCGGATACACGGTCCACGAAATGCAAATGAACGCCTACTTCGACGGACCGAACGGATGGCTTCTCGGTAACATAGACTCCGTGCATTGGATTCTATATGTCTTCGGTGAACTTGAGGGCGTTGGGGCGGGGGACACCTATCCAGGTTTCGTTTTGCAGTGTTCCGACCTCGACATTACGGGAGATGATCAGATTCGCGATCAACCTCTGAATATGTTGGACGAGTTACTGACGAATTGTGACTTTCAAATGGCCCTGTACAATAACGGGACACAGACTTTAGCCGTGAGTGGTCCGAATGTAGAGCAGCTTCAAAAGCGGAACTTCCAGGGGAAAGCGAAGCTAGAGAAGATTTGGGCCTACTCGGGAGCAACGGGATCTGGAGGTTATCCTCGCGGAAAGATCCCCCATATCCGGATGACCAATCGACATTGGGAGAAGTGGCGAGCTATGAGCAGTTCCTATGATTGGTTCCATCTCGCCGCTGGAATTTGTCTACCTATGATGGGTGCCAATGACATCCTTCCGAGACCGAGATAAGGAGCTGATGAAATGTCACTGCACTACATACGAGACGCTCAAACACCGGCGGCAACGACTAACGGAAGTTATGACTACTCTCTGATGCTCGCGATCCCGCTTCTCTATCACGTCCTTCGTTGCATGGGCTGGACTCGCCTCTATGAGGGGATGGGCTACAACAATGCTTATAACTATCCAGCCGACGCCGACATGGAGGAAGATGGGACTACAGACTGGACAGCGGTTGGAACAGCAACACTCGCGAAAGATACAACAATAAAGTATCAAAGAAACCAATCGCTCAAGGTGACCTCAAATGCTTCTGGGGATGGTGTTGAAAGTGACACCTGGGACGCCCCCGCGGACACTGCGGCGACCTTCTACTTGAAACTTCGAGCGTACAACGACTCCGGGTCGAGCTGGGATGTTCAGGTCGACAACGGAGGGGGTTATGCTTCCGTCGGAAGTATCCCAGACAATAGTGGGGTTTGGACCGAGTACGAGTTCAGCTATACTCGTAGCGCGACCGCAAATAACAAGTTCAAGGTGTTGGACGATAACAACACCCAGGGGATCATCTACCTCGACGACGTTCAGACATACCGACAGTGTTTCGAGCATAGCGCCTATGAGAACGGAACCGACGGCGACGTCGTGAACGGCGACGAGTTCGAGTCGAGTGGTTACACTTTTGACTCCGGAGATGTCGGACACTTCCTCTGCTTCTACGACCCAACGAATCCCGAAAACACTGGCGGATACAAGATCACCTCGATCAACGCTGGGAATGCCGTTCTTGACCTCCGAGTTGGCGGGAGTGAGACGCTGACGAACACGACGTCACAAGACTTGGTGTGGAGGATCTACGATCCAAATCTGTGCCCTGTCTTCTCGAACACTTCGGATGAAGATTACAGCGCGTTCCATCGTTCGCGGGTCTACCTCGAATCGCCGCATTCGTCGAAGTGGCGGCTTGGTCTTCAGGTTTACAAGACAAGCTATAATGTCCAAACATACGGTCTTATTTATGGCTCGCCGAATGACAATGTTCCTTACAACCGTGCAGGATTCCCGACCTACGAAGGCGGACCAAGCACTGCTGATTTCACGTACCGCTACATACACACACCGAATTCGAGTAACACGAGGACTCCGCGAGTCTACGCGATGATCGCGGGAGACGGATCATTTGTGAGCTTTGGAATGAGGCACAACGAGATTTCTACGTACCTCTATCCGTATTGTGTGGTTGGGTATTTCAGCGACGACACAGAATACACAGAGCAGGAGAGGTTCGCGTGGCTGGCTCCGGGGTCCGTCGCAGCGGAGAACGGAACACTCGATGTCGAGGGAGGATCAAGCTTTGGAAACGGAAAGATCTGCACCGATTCAGACAAGGTTGTGGACTGCTCTCTCGCCGTACTCAATACACATTCGTACATAATGAACCAGGATACTGACAATAGAGCTAACCCGTTCTCCTCTGAAGAGTGGGTGGTCCCGGTTGTAGTTGTGCGTGACCCTGGGGGTGATGATTACAAGTACGGTGAAATCGAAATGGACCGGGAGAGTGGGTTCTTCTGGACCAGGGACAACATGAACCAGTATTCAACATTCGACTCGGAAACCTACTTCCATCTATGCAATGGACTTGTATGGCCATGGAATGGGTTCTCCGTGATAGCTTAGGAGGGAGCTGTGGAGCTTTGCTTCTATCAAAGAACAGCTAACGCGCCGAGACCAACACGAGACACTGAGGGAGCGATTACATCAACTGGTGTGCTCGGAGAGCTGGTGAGCGAGGAAAGTACCTACGTTACGGAGGATATCGTATCTACCTACAGTGACAGGACGGTCTCTGACCTTGCTGTTGGGGAGTTCATAACGGTGGAGCTTAGTTACGACGGTGATGTCATAGTCTGCGACCTGTATAGGGTGAGCTAGTATGAGTGTATACACAGCTACACCGGATTATGGGTTGGCGACACCTTTAGACTTCGCCGGAGCAACTACTACACCTGATTACTCCTTAGTAACCCCGCTTCAACTAGACGCTTTAGAGGCTGATCCGCTCTACGACTTGTTATCCCCATATGGTGAGGGTGTTGCCATCCTGTTCCTGAACACGGTCTACGATACAGATCGTTCAGAATGGGTAACGTGGGCCACAAATGGTGCCTATGACGACACTGGGACGTCCTATCCGTACTCTGTTGGGGATTGGAAGGCTGACTCTTACGCACACGTGGGCCGTTTCTACACGGCTGAGTAATCTGAATCAGATCAAAGGGAGGAACGATGAGTAGGAAAGCCCTCAATGCAGTACCGGAGGGCGCTCGAGCTAGGCCAGGTAACACAGGTCTAGCGGACAGGGCCGCTTTCCGCAAGAACATCGGAGATTGGGCGCTACCGTCCTTGTGGGCCATGTCATTCAGACATCTCAAGGGTAGACCTATGCAGTTCTACTCGAAGAAAGATCCGTTCTTTCATCGCCCGTGGCAGGTAGCGCCTACTGACGACATGTCTCCTACTCTGGTGATCCAGAAGGGTCGTCAGATGGGTTTCACAGAAATATTCATCACCAGCATGGTCTACATGTCCACGCTGGTTCGATGTCGAACCATCTACACAATGCCTAAGGAACGTAAGGCTGAGGAGATAGCTCGTACCAGGATTATGCCTGTAGGCGAGCCACATCATCCTGACGCCTTTCATGGTGAGGTACTCGACCGTCTTCAGAACGGTTGGAGATACGTCATGCACAAGGCTATCTTTCCTAAGAGCGGCGGTGGTAGGTCTGAAATCCTCATCTCCGGGTCATTCAACGAAGACCTGGGTGAGTCTACCGCTGCTGATAGGGTATTCTTAGACGAGTACGACAGAATGAAGCCTGGGGTTATCTCAGCCTTCCGTGAGTGCCTGTCCTCTTCTCGCCTAAAACACCTTCGGGTGTTCTCTACGCCAACGTTTCCCAAGGTAGGTGTTGATGGGCAATATAGGAACAGTGACAAACGCCATTGGACCTACAAGTGTCCTAAGTGTGGTCACTGGCAATTCCTGACGCGAGAGAATCTAGTCCAGCGGAAGGGTAACACGTCTCTCATTCAGAGACTCGAGGCGCACGATGAGTCAGCTAACGTCCCAGATGGGACCTTCGCGATAGCTTGTCTGAAGTGTGGTAATGACCTGGACCGTTGGAACGCAAAGTGTGAGTGGGTAGCTGAGACTGATCAGGGTGAGATCAGGGGATACAAGGCCAGTCAGCTAGACTGCGTTTGGATCTCGGCTGACGACATAATGAGGAAACTCCGTGAGTACAAGCCTATCGGCAAATGGTTCAATTATGTACTGGCTGAAGGCTATCTCGGCGACGCTGGGAGACTTGCTGAAAACTTCATCTATCAACTCGTCCGTCCAGATCTCCATTTTCCCAACTACCAATCTTTCATCAAACAACATCCTGATGGCAAAGTAGTAATCGGTATTGACTGGGGTAAGACGAACTGGGCTATGGTCCTAGGGATCACTAATGACTACCAGCATCCTGTACTACTCGAGCCGTTCATGTTCTTGGATACCGATGATCCAGAAGACACAGTGAATGCCATGGTAGACCTGGCGAAGCGGTGGAAAGCTACAGTCGTGGTCGCTGACTACGGCTATGGCCAAGATCGCAATCCAAAGCTCTATCAGCGTCTCCCGTGTCAGTTCTGGTGTTGTCTCTACCCAACAGTCAACTCTGCGCAGTCTACCAGTGAGCCCCTCTTCGGCCCGTCAACCCTCGGGTCTACGATGAGGGCTTCACAGCATCCATACCCACTGGTGAAAATCGGTAGGGCTCCATCGATCAAGGAACGAATCATTGGGCTCTTTGCTCAACAACTGATAATCCCGAAGTTGAGCGCCTTGGAACAGAACCTCGACGTGTTAGATATGCACTTCAGAAATGTCGCCATCGTTCTACACGAGCTGGCTGACGGCACTAACATTGAGGTAGCTGAAACGACTGGACCAGACCATTATCTACACTGTTACAACTACGCGATGATCGCAATCAAGTGGCTGGTTACTCATGACTTGAAGGTACTCGAGCTTGACCAGCCTAATTCAGTCAGAGACCCCCGTAAAGCAGGGGGGAGTATAGGCGTTCCAGCGTTCGATGACGTGGTGGATGCCCTAGACATTTTGGATTACTAGGAGGTAACATGGGTTTCTTTGGAGATCTCGCGGGCGCTCTCTCCTCTGCGGTAGAGGGTGTGGGCGAACTCCGTAAAGCCTCTGTTATGGGTGACGACACAACTACTCTGAGAGGTAGGGGACCGGGCGTTGCTATGGTGACAGATCCGTTGGTCTGGTCTGTGGCTGGTATCGCCTACAAGGAAAAGCCTTTCCCGGCATCCTACAGCGTTCTCAGATATCTGTGTAAGCGAGATACAGTCTTGTCAGCTATCATTCTGACGCGGCTACGTCAGATAAAGACCTTTGCTCGTATCCGAACTCATGAAGAGGTTGAGAGAACAAACACAACTGGCTTCCGTGTGAAGCTCAAGGCTGGTGCTGGTGAGCGGACACCACAGGTGGAGCGTACTGAGGATGATCTGACTCAGTTCGTTTCTCGATGTGGTAGGGCAGACGTGACGCGCCGAGAGCGCTCGTTCGCCCACTTCCTATGGAAGTACACCAAAGACCGTCTCGAGATAGACCAGGCTTGTGCAGAAAAGAGGAAAGCGCGTGATGGTACGCTGGTGGAATTCTACGCGATAGATGGGGCATCCATCAGAATCGTAGATCCCGCGAAGCGTAACACTGACGCCGCTTATGTACAGCTCTGGCAGAATAGGCCGGTCGCCAAGTTCAACGAGGAAGACCTGATGTTCTGTCCGGAGAACGTAACTACTGACATCTACTCCAACGGCTACGCAATCAGTGAGACTGAGATAGCTATAAAGAAGATCATGGCTCACCTGGGTATCGATGAGACGAACGCTCGTCAATTTCATCCAGGGTCGATGCCCAAGGGCTTCTTACAGGTCGTGAACGCCGATATCTCAGAGGAACAGATTCAGGTACTCGAGGCCCGTTGGCGTAATCAGGTAGCCAACTACAGGGGCAAACACAAGCTTCCATTCATCCCCATCCCTCGGGGTGGGAGAATGGAGTTCATAGCTCTTCCCCAAGCGACCGACATCGAGCATGGGAACTTCTTAGACTATCTCGTGAACACACTCACATCCCTGTACGGGATGGACCCTGCTGAAATCAATTTTCCAAACCGCTCTGGCGGTATCGCTGGGGCTACTCCTGGGCTGATTCAATCATCACCAGAAGCTACACGTCTGACTGCCTCTCGAGACAAGGGCCTGAGAACACTCTTGGCCTATCTCGAGGACTGTATCAATGATGAGATTATGCCTGACCTGGACCCAACGGGAGATTTTGAGTTCTCCTTTATAGGGTTCGACCGACAGACCGACGGTGACCGTGCTGACTTGGAGAACAAGACGGTACGTTTCTATAAGACGGTCAATGAGATCCGTGAAGGGCATGGCCTCGAGCCTCGGGATGACGGAGATGTCATTCTGGACGCCACCTGGCTACAAGCTAAACAGGGGGCTGAGATGGCTCAGATGCAGGAACAGATGGGTGGAGAAGGTGGCGGCGGTGAAGAAGAAGGCTGGGGTGCTCCTGAAGAAGGTGAGGGTGATCTGTTTTAGATCACCCTAGGAGGTATCAATGTACGTAGACCGAGCGGGCAAAGACGAGCCCACTCTCAATACAGAAGAGGCCGAAGCCTACGTCAAGGCACTGATGAGGATGGCCGCTCGAGACTGTGTTCAACACAGCTACAAGTGGCGTCAGTACGTGCCAAATACACCTGAAGGACCCTTTTGGTCTGGTGTATCCGATGACTTCAAGCGGAAGGTCGCCAAGGTTGCTGGCGACAAGATGTACGACAAGCTCACGGCGGCTATCGCTGTCAACAAGAACGTCAGGAAGGCAAAGGAAGCTATCACGCGCTCGCGCTGTGAGGACGCTGTTCGAGAAGCCTTACATGACGAGAAAGAACTGCATCACGAGGGCGCTGAATCAGGGGAGAGTTCAAAGCCTGAACCGGAGGAGAAGATGGAAGAGGCCAAAGGCACGGTACGTATTGACGTGGGTCATCCCAATGTCAATGTCCCCTCTGTCACAGCAAAGGCTGAAGAGCTTTCTGAAGCTATGGGCGATTCCTTGGTGAAGGCTTTCGCGCCCAAACCCAACATGCACGACTTCGTTCCCAAGACCAGAGAAGAACTCGAGCTGTACAAGTCTCATGGCATCGTTCCCAAGGGCTTCCTCGACCGTAAGATGGTCGCCCAGATCTGTCCTGGTCTCGCCGACGAGATGAAGAAGGCTCAGATGCCCCTCATTCGTGAGGAGCGTTTCCTCTCCGACATCGGGAAGCGTGTAGCTTTGGATGTTCACAGGAACGCCGAAAAGTACGCTCAGGCCATTCTCGAGCACGCCCCAGAGATGATCGAGGAGTTCGCCAAGGCCGAGGACGCCCACGAGTACGACCTGTACAAGGCAGGAGACCTGACCATGGATCTCATCAAGGCTGGGAAGCCTGGTATGGTTCAGAAGAAGGTCAAGGTCACTCGTGGTGGTAAGACCTTCTACCAAATGCGTTGGGTCCGTGAAGGAGGAGAGAGTACAGAAGAGGCTCTGAAATCCAGAGAGGAGTCCGAGGGCGGATACGGTCTGAAACACCGTACCCAGACAGAGGGCGTTAGAGCTGTGGCAAAACAATACGGCTTGAACGCTGAGGTCTCTGTTCGTCTACACGACCAGTGGAAGCTGGGACGTAGCCCTGATGTTGCACGCTCCGTCTTACAAGACCATGGAGTGGAGGGCGTTCCATCCTCTGAGACAGTGAAAAAGGTTTGGCTTGCCTATAAGGCTGACGTGGAGGCTGACGTCAAATCGTATGCAGAAGGAATGAAATCCAGGGAACGGAAACAGCGCCGAGCCTCGGGAGCCGAGGGTGAGAATTGGAGCGTGTCTGAGGCGAAAGCACGGCTAGCTGAGCTACACAAGGAAACCGCTAAGGCCCGTAAGGCTGGCGATAAGAAGGCGGCAGCACGCTTTCATCGTCAAGCTCGACGCGCTATGAGAATCATCCAGGCAGCTCGCGAGAAGTCTGGACGCGGCGCTCGTCGCGGCTGATCGGAATCAGATCATGGGCAAGAAACGTGTACATGTCGACGTGGCCAAGGCTCTGGGTGTCAAGCTAGGGGTCAAATGGAATCGCGTCGACTTCACTCCTTACGACCTAGCCGCAGGTATGTCTGTCGAGATGGAACATCAAGGTGGAAAGACCGATGTAGTTGGGAAAGACGTAAACCTGGATACCGCAAAGATAGCTCTCGCCCATCTCAAAGAGGGTGGTGACTACTATAAGCGGCTGGCCAAGATGGAGAAGGATATGAAGAAAAGCGATCCTCTGTGCCGCTTCTGTGGCGACACGGCGACGAAATCTCTTACGATGAACAACGGAACGACGGTCAACGCCTGTGGAGCCTGTGCCCGGAAGCGTAAGCGGAAGGGTCAGGTCAAGGAGAATTGTGACCTGAAACGTTCAGAGGGTGATCTGACTCAGATCGATCCCATGGCAGACATCCACAGCTTCGTCGATATGGTCAAAGCCAAGAAGGGCAAAAAGACCAAGATGAAGAAACGCGTGAAGGTCACCCGTGGTGGTAAGACCTTCTATCAGATGCGCGAAGTCAACGTCGAAGGTGAGGAGATTCAAGAAGCTAAGGGTAAGGCTCTGGGGCCTGTAGCAGATTTTACACAGATGCCTAAGAGTCACGCGGATCTCGTCAATAAGCTGACAGCCTACCTCAAGACGAACGAGTCGAAGCTTACGCTGGGCAGTCATCACGACCTTCCTGTTGGGCCGAAGGGTGGCTCCATGGGCTACTTCTACGTGCGCACTGGCCGGTTTAGTGGGGGTAAACCTGTCTACGTTCTCAAGACACGAGCAACAGCTATGTTGGACTTTGAGGATGTGTCCTATTCTCTTGAGGGGCTTGCCAAGGATATAGCTGATCTTGTTTTTGATGAGCTAGATATCCTTACTCCTGAGCAGGAAAAGGAGGCGGCTTATAAGAAGGCGGTCAAGAACATAGAAAACAAGTTCGGTGGTGCCATAGAAGCCCTAGAGCCTGGTGACAAGGTACAACATAAAGAGTCGGGTTACACTGTGACGCGTGGCTGGTATGGCAAAGGCGGCTTCAATCAAAAGGGTCAGGGACCTACAGCCTATCAGATATCACGTAAAGGTGATCGTAGTAGTACGTCAGTGTATTCTGCGAAAGACGCCTCGGAACATCTAGCCTCTCGTCTTTATCAAATTGACCATGACAAGCAACGGCATGAAGAAGCTACTCGACGCGCTCCTCCAGGTGGGTTCAAGCGTGGTATGCGTGTACAGAACGCTAAGGGAGAAACCGGCGTAGTTCAAAGTGGCTTGACGCCTCCAGGTAAGGGGCATGTCACAGGACGTATTCGTGTCAAGACACACGGCGGAAAGTATAACGCTGATCAGATCTGGGATGTCATTGATGATGGTGTGTCTGCCATTGGGGCGGAACTCGCTCCCAAGAAAGAGCTGACCACAGAACAAGAGGTCGAGGCATTCGTCAAGAAGGTTCACGAGAAGTTAGGAACCCCAAAGGTTCCCTCGAAGGGTCTCCCCGCGAAGCGTGCTGTGGCTGGTAAGGCTGGCGGTAAGAAGAAAACTAAAGGTGACCCTCTCAAGACGAAAGAAGCTGCCGAAGCCTATTTCTCTGGGAGTACACGGTCTGGTCCAAAGGAGTCGTACCCTTACTACCAGAAGAAGTCTCAGAAAAAGAGCAAAGCCGAAGCGAAGCCAGCTAAGGCCCCCAAGCCTAAGAAGGCCCCGAAGCCCCAGAAGGCTCCTAAGGCTAAAGCAGCTCCCAAATCAAAGGCTCAGAAGAAGACGACCACGCCGTCAGATATCACGTCGCTACCAGTTCATGCTGTCAGTGTAGGCGATACCGTCTCGTTTACACGGTTCGGTACAGAGATATCTGGCAAGATTACCAAGGTCTCCCGGAAAGGGAGTCAAGCTGTCTTGACCATTGGCGGTCAAGACTTCCCTATGATGGGACACAGGAAGGTGAAAATCATGAAGTCAGATGATCCGACTCCGATCATTGGGGACAAGCCAGATCTCGTCGACTTCCTCAAGGCACACGCTTCGGCGTCCACTCGAGGCTGGGCGCGGAAGATGAAGCGTGAGGGTGGTGAGCATCCATTTACGTGGTGTTCCAACAAGGTCCGGGGTATTGGTTTCACTGATGATCCCAACGCGTTCTGTGCAGCGGTCCATCTCGCCGCCTACGGTATGACACCGATGCAGCGGAAGAAGGCCAAAGAGTCGAAGGACGAGTCGTGAGTCGACACGTATTCAAGAAGGCAAAAGCGTCTGATCCAGAGCTGGAGTTGAACCTTGACGAGGAGAACTCAGACTGGATCAGAACGCTACGCCGAAAACGGAGGGACCGTGCCAAAGAAGGACCTGTCAAAGTACGTCAAGGTCAAGGTTCCGGTAACGAAGGGACCTAAGAAAGGTACATATACTACCGTCTATAAGAAGAAGGCCGAGCTAGAGAAGGAGAAGAAGCAAAAGAAGGCTCCTAAGGAGTCGAGCTTCTTCATGGACGTGGCTAAGTATCTCAAGATGGTAGATCTTCATGACGCTATCTATGATGTTGCGGTCCACGCTCCGGCGGATATAGATATACCTTCTCGTCTAAGTGACCACGAGGCAGTGTTACTTTTAGACGAGACTACGTATCCTTCTTATATGCGTCACATGACACATATTCTTCGTCAGCTACGTGATAAGACTTACACATCCAAGGAACAGCTTGCCCATGAAAAGCTAGCGTTTAGTTGGAAGGTTGAGGCTGATAAGCTGCACACTAGGGCTTCACATGAGACACATAAGCGCTTGAACAAGCTCTTAGACAAGCTCTGGGATGCTGCTGAAGGTACCGAGGACGAAGAACCAGCGAAACCTCTCAGTGTCAAGGCTCCAAAGGAACCCAAAAAGTTCACAAAGGCTGGCATACGTAAGTACGCCAGAGAGCTATATACGTCTCTCACAGAGTTGCAAAAGCTCGCCAAGGATAGAAACAACCACATGAAGTCCATAACCTTGGAAGGTTCACTTGCCAAGGCTGTACTTCACGCCTATTCCTATGGTGGACCCAAGGGTAGGGTTCATCTGAAGGATGGCACTGTCATACGCTCTGAACACATTGGTAACCACACGGGTCGACGTAACGCTGATCGCCCTCCAGGTACCGTAATATGTGCATATTACGATGTTACTCCTCTGGAAAGTGCCAAGAAGTACCTTTCTGGTTACGCCGTTTTTCACATGGATGACGTGGAGAGCATAGAGGTGGATAACGTCACGTCTATGGACTACATGATGAGTCCTATGGGTATCGCTGGTGATATGGCTTCCTTCGCTGGTGGTTGCTACGTTGGTCAACATCTCTTGGCGGACTGGTACGGCTCGGCTAATGGTCCAGCCTCCAAAGTCTTCGCCCATGCCTTGGAGCTGATGGGAGCTGTCCCTAAAGCCTACAGGTGGAATCGTGGTGAAGCCAAGTATGAGCCTGTGAGCAAAGCTATCAAGGGTAAAGGCGAGGCTACCTTTGACGCTGTGAGATACGCGAAGCAACGTTATCACGTGACACAAGAACTCCTAGAGGGTAAGAGCAAAACCTGGACGATGTACCGGGGACTGAAGGGTGAAGTAGCTCAAGGTATCTCAGACCATTTCCTCGAACATGGTGAGAACGCCTCTGTTGCTCTGAACTGTAGGACATTGGAGTCTTGGGCTACAGATAAAGGTGTGGCAAAAAACTTCGGCCAAACCGTATTGGTTGCTCAGGTTCCTAATGAAGCTGTGTTTGTGGACCCTCGAGTCTCCGCGATTATGACAGACTTTCGTGAGTCTGAAGCGCTTGTCGTGCAGATGAATAAGGATAAGAAGAAGGGTAACCTTCCTCGCTTTGTAGTCGACGATTTGTTAGAGGAGAAGGAGACTTCCTGGGGTGATACCTACGCAGAGTATAGCGTGAAGCTTCGAGGTGAGAAGCCTCGGGTGCCTGTGGCGGAGCCTAAGAAGGTAACGATCAAGTCTTTGGAAGCTCGTCGTAAGGAACTTCAGAAGATAATGAAGAAGCAAGACGACATCATGGATAAGCTTCACGACAAACATGGCGATGATCATGCCGACTGGCCAGAAGAGGCTCAAGAAGCTTTCGAGGAGGCTGAAGACACCTGGTACGCAGCTGATGAGGAATCGAATCATCATTTCAATAAGATCTTCAAGATGCAGGAAGCTAACAAGAAGAAGAAGGCTACCAAGGCCGCTGCTAAGAAGAAGAAAGAGGAATCTAAAGCCTCTTCAGCAAATCTCAAGAAGCTTCAGAAGAAGATGAAGAGTCTTCGAGCCGATAAAATGGCGGCGGAAAAGATCATGAACAAGATTGAAAATAAGCATGGTAATCGGCCAGATGGATCTTATATAGGTAAGGACAAGTGGCCTAAAGCTGCTGTTGAAGCTCATAACGAAGCGGAAGCTGAGTGGTATGATCTTGATGATCAGGTAGCAGATTTAGCGGAAGAGATGTCTAAAATGAAACTCCAGTTGAAAGCCAAGAAAGGCATCACACACTTCTTCAAGAAGAGTGATCGGGGTAAGATCAGAAAGCGTATCGCCTATCAGCGTAATGGGAAGACCCATTACCGTTGGCAGTGGGTAAACGCTCCGACAGGAGAAACCGCTCCAGTCCCAGGACAGGATGAGGACTACCGTACACATCTTGCCTATGTGTTCACCGAGGGGCGAGAAGCCTACACGAAGAACGTACTCGAGAAGGTCAAAGAGTTTCATGAGGAGCTACGAGCAAAAGGGAAACCTATTCCTGAAACCAGGGCTCAGGCTCAAGCGAAACGTACCGCTAAACGCCAGGCTGCTGTGTTACCTCGAGACATGGGACGTCTTTATTCTCTGGCTCCCATGGTTCGTCACAAGATCGCTCGAGAGACTGACGCTATAGCGAGCAAGAATCAGGGGAAGTGGCTTCGACCTGTGGGTGTGGATACTATGGGCTACTCTGTCAAGAAGGTAGGGAAGCGCGTGCATGTCCGCGACCGCTCAGGTCGAAGGCAACAGTCATTCGCTACCATGGGCGAGGCCATAGAACACATTTACCAGGAGACCGGCCCTCGGGCTGAGGAGATAGCTCACCAAGAGCGTCGACAGGGCAAAAAGTCTAAGACCAAGCCTCTCAAGATTGAGAAGGTCAAGACCAAGGAGAAGCAGGATGTTCATGTGGAGCCCAGACGACGAGAAGATACGAAAAAGCGTAAAGTGGTCAGTACACGTGTCGCGTTGCGACGAATCAAAGAGGGCTCCTGGGGACAAGTGGGCGGCCATGATGTCTACAGGAACCTTAGTGGCGGGTACGAACTGCCGGGTGGCGTCAAAGCTAAGAATCTCGCTTCAGCCGTCAAACACATGTCGGAATTGAAGGTCAAGAAGCCTTCTAAAGAAGAGACGGCAAAGTCTGGGACCGCTGGGGCGATCTCAGTAGGATCACGAATCAGCTTTGGCCGTTTTGGTCAGACTGTTACAGGCAAGGTAACCAAGGTCACAAGGAAGGGTAGTCAGGTCATCGTGACCATCGGTGGTACTGACTATCCAATGGCATCACATAGGCGAGTGAAGTTCCTGAAAGGGGAGCGTACAGCTCGTCTGACATTCACGCCAGATGGACAGCTAGTCCAGATTTGGCACTAGGAGGGCTGAGAGATGGGTGAGTACGATGAGGTTGTGAAGAAACACCTGGGTCCAGGTCCGTACAAGACGGGCGAGTTGCGTCCTGGGAAGGCTCTTGAGGGTGGCGACGTTCGTCAGACCACAGAGAAGCCTCTCACCAAGCTCGAGCTTACGCAAGGACAGCTCGAGCGGATCAAGGATCACATGGCTGACGGTAAGAGCTACGAAGAGGCTGTGTCTCGCGTAGCAGGCGTTCCTGTCGAGGAGCTGGAGAAGGGTTCCTACATCATTCAGAGGAAACATGGTTGACTCATGTGTGCTGCTATTGAGCGGTGGTCTTGATTCGGCTGTCTGTCTGTACCAGCTACTTGAACAGGAGGTAGATGTCTACCCTTTGTTCGTTCACTATGGACAGGCAGCCGAACAAGAGGAGTACCAAGCAGTACTACGTCTTATTTCTCAGGCTAGGGAACGCTTTGACACTGAGGTGATCAATCTCCAACACGTATCCATGCAAATGATGGGTTCGTACCTGACTTTTGATCAACCAGTCTGGTATGACCTGGACGACCCTAAAATGCTGGATGGTGAGTACGTGAAGGTGTCCCCTACATATGTACCTGCTCGTAACACAATTTTGGCGCTGTTGGGGTTCCAGGTAGCCTACAAATACGACCTGGATGCTGTAGCGCTCGGTGTGAAGGTCGTCAACGAGGCCCTTTATCCTGATTGTGGTACTGAGTGGGCCGTCGCCATGCAACATATGTTCAATCTACACACATTGGGAGGTAGAAAAGAGGTTCGTCTCTTGACCCCCATCGCAACGGCTCGGCGTTTTGAAGTCCGGAAAATGGCCAAAGAGTACGGTGTACCAGAGGATCTCCTTATGAGTTGTCTTCTCCCTATAGATGGGGAACCTTGTGGTAGGTGCTCGGGCTGTCTGGAAGAAGAAGATGAAAACACCGAGAAAAAAGAGTGATCTGAATCAGATCACCTGAAAAAAGCTGTTTTTAGCAGAACTACTAGGATAGGAGGGATAGTAGAGGATGCCCCGAAATAGGAAGCCATTTCGCCATAAATGGCCCAAGGGTTGGCGTCCGAGAGTATTCCGTGGTGTTGATACTGGTGCTCCTAAGGAGTTTTTCCAGGGAGCGGTGAATTCTGTGGTTCGTGATAGGACTCCAGAGGTAAACACAGTGCTGGCTGTAGGTCAGTCCCTAGGTCATACCCACGCTATATTCAAGGCTCATCCTAACTGTTGTCCTTTATGCCAGGCCCATGATGGGCGTCGTCAACGATTGGCGACTGTCCTGACGTGGAAGTATGCCCTACCACACCCCAATTGTTGGTGCAATTGGGAGACGGAGAAGGTGGTGAGAAAGGCTGACATGTTAGCGAACGCTCCCTTACTGGACACTAGTAAGGAGCAGCGTATAGTACACATTTTCAACAAGGCTCATAGTAAACACTCCCATTTGGTCCTACGCCAGGGACCGTCTGGCAAGAAACGCTGGATGAAAGTTGGCGAAGGCGGACCTGGGGAGGCTCGAGTCAAGGCGGTAGCCGAGAGGAGGGCTCAAAAGGATGAGCCGATACGTGAAGCGCTCCGTAAAGAGCGTAAGGCAGAACTTGAAGCTAGTCTTCAGCGCCTCAAGGCGGAGGAAGCTAAAGGAAAAGCTCCTCAGAAGGCAGCTAAGACAGAACAAAAGCCTAAGAAGAAGGCTGAGGAACCAAAGATAGAAGTTCACGAGGATGCCAAGAAAGAGCTGAACGAGTCTGTGGATGATCTGAGAAAGATCGATCCTGGCCAGGAGGGTGAGGTTCGAGGTCACAAAGTTCAACGTCATCCCGACGGCAAAAGATTCAAGGTCGAAGGCGTCGTGGCTCATGGCTTCAAAGCTGCTGCGTTCATTATGATGGGTATTGAGCGCGTGTCGGCTAGCTATGGTCAAACAATGGGCGGGACGATAGGTCCCGGCGCTGAGATGGCTCAAGGTGGAGAAGGTACCCGTACTATTCAGCAGGCTGGAGCGAAGACAACAGGTGTCACCGCTCAGATGGCTGAGAAGGTACGCGCCTCACGCCAAGAGAAAGCAGCAAAGCGCCAGGCTAAGACCGACGAGAAGAAGAAAAAGAGTAAACCGAAACGGAAACGCTCGAAGAAAAAGAGCAAGGGCAAAGAGGGGTAGGTGGACATGGGCCGCGATGGTAATCCTCAAGTGTTCGTTGGGAGTGGTTATCCCGATCCCGTGAACCTTCGGCAGGGTATAGAGATACTCACCGATGTTTTCGGTAGAGAACCAGATATCCAAGGACCAGAGCATCCAGATTCACCTCCTTGGGTCTTGTCTGACCCCGAAGAGATCATGGATGACTTCCGCACTCTGGTGAAGTCTTCCGTGAATGTCTTTATCGCTGGTGGTGGTACAGGAGCCGCTCGGGTGACACGTCATTTCAGATCCCATAAGACTGCCAAGTTGTCGTCTACAGTCTGTGGTAGCTCTGATGGCTTTGTCTATCCTCTGATGGCGTGGTTGTGGGGGCTCGATGCCTACTATGGGCCGAATGTCGCTGAGGCGTTCGACTCAGAGGTGGCGTCAGCCGTTCGCTCTCATGACTCGCTCAGGTGCAGTGACACGTACTCTACGGTCATAGCCACGTGTTATGACTGTAGTGAAGACTATACGGTGTTACCTGTCTGTGCTGGCGTGTTACGCCAGTGTTCTAATGTCATCACTGGGGAGCTGATATCCAGGCTCGTTGAGGAGTCACATCTACTTTTGCTCGAGGACAACTATCCAGCCTCTCCCATGGGGCTGATCGCTTTCTACGAAGACGTAACGGGTCTTTGGGATATTATCAGGGCGACGGCGGCAGGAGAGGGCGCTATAGGTGTTTGTACTATATACGATCACTTTGGTGTCTCTCCGATGGGAATACTCCGTAATGCCTTGGACCACATGAACTTCCCAGAGACCCCTGTCTTCTACGGTGTAAACTTTGGTCATAGGGACGGGCCGCTCTCAGTGATCAAATTTGGATCAAAATGGTGCCTCTCCTACTTTGAAGAGGCTGGCCTTTTGGTTACGGTGGAGTAAACAGCGGTGAAGGTATACTACTTCAGAATGAGGAAGGCGAAGAAGCCATCAAAGATGCCTGGTCTCGTTCCTATGAGAGTCACCGTTGGAAAGCGTGGCTCGAGGACTCATTTAGTTCTCCGTGTCGGACCTTCCGGCAAGAAACGCTGGATGAATCCACAGGCACAGGACTTAGGACGGGATCACCCGGTCTTCGGACATCCTGACGACTATCGCTCCTACTACGGCATAATTTACATAAAGGAAGAGGATGTGGAGAAAGCCTTCAGTTTCGCTGAGGCTGCACGTCTATCCCTACGCGCCTTCGCTGAATGGTTACTCGCCAACAAGCCCATGAAGGTTGGAACCGACCGCTTCAAAGACCCGGAGACGGGCAAGACGGAGTTCCGAGCTGTCATGGCGAAGCCTGAAGACATATCACTCGAGAAGTGTGATGGCTTAGGCGGGCAGGTCAATGAGAATGTCCTGGAGTACCTCAAGGGTAAGGTTGTAACCATGCTCTCTGAGGACTTCAGCGAGAGCCTGGAAGGTTTCAGTACGAAGGACTTCGACGAAGCAATAGCCAAGATGGTGGATAAGCTGACCGCTCGGTCGGCTGGAGCCATGTTTGGTTTCTACGAAGCTGAGAAGAACCGAGCCTATGGTGGACCCCAGGAGGGCGAGTCTGAGCAAGACTTCAAAGAGCGCTGGAAAAGTATACGAAGAAACATCGCGAAGATGTTACGCTGGCACGCTAGGAGACTAGCGTTAGCCTACCGTGATGATCTGAGTGAGATCATTCCTTACCAGGCGCACCCGTTCACAGATGAGATGAGTGAAGGCCCAGAGCTACCAGCGACGGCTCGAGGTGAGTATTTCGCTTTGACACGTAAGGCAGCACAGGGCGATTTGATGATACCTATCCGTAAGGGTAAGGTTCAACAGTCACTCTTCGGTAAGATTGACAGAAAGACAGGCAAAAGGTTCCTCACAAAGGAGGAGCTAGACACGTTGATAGCCGAGCTGATGGGCTCGCGAGTGAAAATATTCGATGAACAGTCAGGCAACGCTATAGTCTACCCAGTCCCCATCAAAGGTGACGTTCCGGGTAAGTACGCGAAGAATGTGTGGCAGTTTGGTCTAGTGGATGTAATTGTTCCTATCACCATGGGTATCATGAGGAGACATGGTGTTACCTCCCAAGAGCTTCAACGCTGTCTAGGCGCAGCTTTGGTGGGTATGTTGGAACGCCTGGGTCAGTATACAGCCGCGCCTGGTACTGAGAATTCAGGGCAGAAGTTCAAGGTCTATCAAGTCGATCCCGCCTTAGCTCTCATGGAGTACGTAGCCAAGTGGGCTGTACGTCATGTGGAGACGGAGGCAGTCAACATACGCGGTGAGCGTGAAGGTGATGAGTGGCGAGCCCGTATGACTGTAGGTCAGCGTTACGGTGGCCAACAGGGTGACTTCCGGCTCATGAGGGCAATATACGAGGAGGCCCAGCGGCGTAGTGTCGCTATGGGTATCTATGAAGAGCCTTCACCCCAATTTATGCACGAGGTTGGTAAGGAGTTCCGAGGTTCAATCGAACGCCTGGTCGACTTGTCAAAATGGGAGGATAAACCTGACGATGCCTGGGAAGAGTGGCTGAAGGAAAAGATTACTAAAGGTATCTACACCGTAGGCTATGATCCCCATGCCGGTGAGGACGACGAAGAGGAACAAATTCACATTTCAACTGGTCAGATTTATCGAGACGCTCAAATTATGTCTCACATTGGCTCGCAGCGTCCTAAGACGGTAGGCCAGATTGGAGAGATGAGTCATCAGATTCGTCGCTATGAACGTGATGAACATGGCAACTTCGTCAGAGGCTTTCGAGACTTCTCCACTGGACATATCAATCCAGACCCCATGGGGCCACTGGTACTCATGGAGGAGTTCAAGAGAGACAAGGATGGCACCTTTCTCCGTGAGGAGACTGGAGTCACGCGGAAGAAGGAAGACCTCAAGGTTGGTACAGTCTACCAGGCGCAGGACGGTACAGTCCGCGTCCGGACCTCGGAAGGTTCGGAGGAAACTGTCATAGCCAATCCGTACAATGTACATTGGCGTGAGACCAGAGGCGGCATGGTTGAGAAGACGGGTGACCTAGTACCTAATCCTGATTCCTTTACCTACGTTCGTGGTGGTACGTCTATTTCGGCTGCTCAGATTGAGAAGGCTGAGGTTCAGGCCAAGCTTCGGCTCGAGGCTTTGACTCGAGCCGCTGAGGCTGGCTGGCTCACAGCAGAAAAGGCGCGAGCTTTCGATATGTTGTACTCTCGTGGTACAGCTTTGAGCCCTCATCAGGAATATTATGATGACACACGGCACATCAATAAGCTCGAGTCTGAGTACGCCAAGCTCAAGACGCTTTTGGAGCCACTGTCCCTCAAGTCTTACTATGATAAGCACTATAGAGCCGCCAAAGGCCACAAGCCGTCAAAGGATGAGACGTTTCAGAAGCCTAAGAAACTCTCACTCATCGAGCAGAACAAAGCCAAGCTGATAGCTCAGAACATCGCGGCTGGGAAGTCTGGTAGTGATCTGAGACGGATCAAAGCCCAGGCTGAAGCCGAGCACAAGGCTAACATTGAACGCTATATTGAGCTGGCTAGCGAACTCCGGGGGCTTTCTCCTACAGTTCATTTTCCTGATGCTGCTCCACCGTCTATGTGGACCGAGGGTATGTTGAATTACCCTGGTGTACCTGTAGACGATTCTGGTCGACCGATGCGCGAGCTACTTCTGTCAGCGGAAAACTTCGCTGATGAGCCTGAGCGACATCTGGGTGGTAACTTGTCTTTTAGTATTGTGAAGCAGATAGGTAGGCCGCCTCCGCGTGTTCAGGAGACCAGTGTCAAGAAACGCCGCGCCAATGAAAACTTTGACGTGGCTTTCCATATGGCTCTCTGCAAAGAGCTGGAGAGCCCACGGTATAAGCGTACCGTGGTGACGAGTATCGACGATCCAGAAGACTTTGACAATCCTGACTTGCGCCGTGTAGCGAAGATATTCTTCGACACTGGTGACCTTCCACCTACTGTGGAGGTGGAACGTACCCATTTACCTGGGAAGCCGAAACGTGTCTTCACTATGCGTCCTCGTGAAATGGGCCTTGACGTGGTTGATGTCCGGGGCGTGAAGAAACTCCAGTATTCAGAGCGTAAGGTCACGTTCCCTGCGGAGAAGGCGAAGATGACGCCAGATGGAACACCTATTCCGATGGTGTTTGACCATCATGCCGGTAAGCTTGTATCGCTCTACAGTCTAGTGAACGACGAGAATTTCACAGCAGCGTTGTCTATGGTCAGGGACGTCAAGACATGGTTCAGAAACAAGGGCTGGCTAAATCCAGATAGCTCTCAAGCCCTGCCAACACTCAAAGAATTGAAGAACTCACTCGAGCCTGGAATGTTCAATGACGGGCCTCCTGTGGGTACAGCAACGTACAAAATGGTAGAGGACCCCGATACCGGAGAACACAAGCTCAAAAAGGTTCCTAAGAGTCCTACGTGGCGAGCGTGGAAGAAGGCCCAGGAAAAGGCATTTATGGGACGCTATCTTGAAGCGGCTCATGGCTCGACAGATGTGGCAGCAATCTTCGACGCGGAAGACAAGAAAATTGTCGCGAACTACCTCTCGTGGAAACGTGAGGGGGGTGATGACTGGGAAGCTTTCAGGCGGTGGTGTGGTGGGCATGGTCCACCGAAGGGTGTAGATCCCTCTGATTGGATCTCTAAGGTCCATTTGGAGATACTCAAGGATCATAATACTGGGAGTCCTGCCTTTAGGGTAATGTATTCCAAACTGATGGAACAGCTTGGGATCACACTCGAGGGGTTAGGGAACACTCATGATATTATGGTAAGAGAGCAGAACTACAACCAGGCTCTTACTAAGCGTACTGCTCAAGCCGTTGGCCCTCGTTCGGCCTACACGGCTGACGTGAAGGAGGGAGATAAGAAGGTCGAAGTGCCTGATGGTCTTCCTAAGTATGATGACTACGTAAAACTCTCCAGAAAGGAGGGTCGTCATCCTCTTCTACGGCACGTAAGTATAGGTCAAGTCATCGCCACTCTCCGGGCGGTTCATGAAAGTGGTTCAGGGATTGACTATCAGGTTTCACAGCGTAAGCGCTCTGAGTTGCGGCCTGTTACAAGGTATGTATTCCGTGAGGAAGCCTACCAGACTGATCCAAAGGGGAAATACATCGTTGATGAAGAAGGCAAGCGTGTTCCTAAGGAAGGCGTTTTGACCACTACCAAAACGAAGCTAAAGGTTCGTGGTGGTTCTGGTCAATACAAAGGTCCTGAGACCTATGAGCAAGCCTACGTCGTTGAGGAGAAGGTAGTTCCCAAGCGACCTATCGTATCGAAGGTTGAGGAGAAGGCTGGTAAGGGTAAAGCTACGCAGCGAAGAGTGAAACGTTTAGCCGAAGGTCGAAGACCAGGCCCAGGTGAATCCTGGTTTGTCGAAGGTCGTGTACAGCAACTACAACCATCAGCGGTTCCTATCGAGGCTCCGGTCGATTCGGCTGGTAGAGCCTCAGATCCTCAGGAGTTTGGTGGCGACCCCGCTAAACACCACAGGATATTGCCTCCAGCGGAGACTAAACGAGCCCCTGGTGGTGGTGTGCAAGTGTTTCTACCGGAGCGTGATCCGACTAAGATCAAAAGTGAGAAGCCTGTCACTTCTGAGGTGGAAGCGGCAGCCTGGGCTCATGAGATCCGTCAGCGGACCTTGAAGGCTCCTAAGTATGAAACCAAACGGGCTCCTGCTCATGAAGAGCTGAAGCCTAAACGTAAGCCTACAAAGGCTGAACTGGCTAGCGCGGCCCATAAAGCCTTGAACGCTGAGATAAAAGCACAGAACAGACTACGAGCTAAGGGGAAGAAGATATCCTCGAAGCGCCTACAGAAGCTCAAGAAGCTTTGGACGGAGTACCGAAAGTACATGCCTGAAAAAGTGAAGGGCTCCAAGATCAAGAAAGATGACACACGTCCAGAATATATGAAACGTGACCCGAGATTTGCTTTCTCAGAGACAGTCTACGTCTTCCCCCAAATGGAAGAGTAGTCAAGAGGTTCAAATGACAGAACAGTACGACTTGATATGCTCGTTCGACGAGATTGGGATGTTGAAAGGTGGGGAAGGCGACACCATGCGTATGTATGGCTGGGCGTCGACACCGGCTCTCGACTCCGATCAAGAGCGAGTGGTACAAGAGGGTCTGGATACGACTGACCTGCTCAACAAGGGATGGATCAATTGGAACCATCAGTCTGAGAAGATCATCGGTATTCCCAAGGTCGCTGAGGTACGTGACAGAGGTCAAGGTCTTGGCAAAGGTTTGTATACCGAATTCGATCTCCTCAAAGACCACAGCCTGGCTCAAGAGGTGTGGACGCTCAGTAAGTCCCTCAAAGGTACGGGGCGTAGTCTGGGTCTCTCACTCGAGGGCAAGAAACAGTTGGTCGATAAGGGGAAGATCGTCAAAGCCAAGGTGATGAACATCGCTGTGTGTCCCAACCCACGCAACCCTGAAGCCACTGTCGAAGCCTTGGTAAAGGCCATAGTCCACGGCGAGGAAAACGCCGCTGAGAAGTTTTCACCTATCACTCTCGCAAAGAATGAGATGGTGGAACGGATCGGTGACATTGTGGCGGGAGCCATGACCAAAGCCTTGGACGCTGGGCATGATATCAGTGGAACTACTCAGACGGGTGGAGCCGCTGTCCGGAAGGAAGAGCTTGAAGCTATCCCGGAGAAAGAGCTGGTCGCTCTACCTCCAGACCACAGCATCCGAACACATCATCTCAACGGTGACTTGAACACAATCCGAAACGCTATCGCTGGTGTTGCTGATCAACGCGATGGAAAACTCACAAAAGCCGAAGCGGCGCTAGTCACATTCCTCGTGACCGAGGACACTGGGCTGGTGGATTGCTTCAGAGTATTTGGTCTCGTCTAACAGCGAGACCCTCGGAGGAAAATAATGACTGGAAAGAACGTGGCCAACAGCATCGACGACGCCATGGACCTTCTCAAAGCCAGTACGGACGACGAGGAGATCGAAGAGGAAGAAGAAGAGGAAGAGGAAGACACCAAGAAGGCAGTCGAACTTGACCTCATGAAGGCTGAAGACGACGTTGAGATCGCTCAACTCGTCCAGGCTGACGACTTCATGATGGCTCTCGCACAGAACCAGGACGTGAACACAGAGCGGCTTACGAAGGCTGTCGAGGGGAACCTCAACGCTACCTACGCCGTCTTGGACTTCCTGAAGGCCCAGCAAGATGAGATCAAGGAACTCCGGGAAGAGGTGACCTCTCTGAAGGCTACGCCCCAACCCGCGAAAGCCGCGATCAGCAAGGCGGAAGCCGATCAGCTCTCGAAGGCTGTCGGAACGCCTCCTCTCGACGCTGAGATCAAGGATGTACCGCCGTCTCTCACGAAGTCGGATATCGTCAGTGTCCTCAACAGCGCTGTCGAGGCCAAGCAGGCCGATCCTATGGACGTGATCAAAGCTGAGACCGCCTTCGGTGGCGCGATGTCGATGGCTGAGATTCCGTTCACCGATGTGGTCGCGCAGATGTCCCCTGGTGGACGGAACGCGATCAAAGACTACCTCAAAACAACTCAAGAGTAGAACCAAACAAACCCCAATTGGGCCGCGCAACAAGAAAATCCCTGATTGGGAGGAACGAACAATGGAAAGAGTAGCATTTCTTCATGGTGGCGGTGGCGGTATGACCGCCGAGCGTGCCAGAGCTGAAATTGGTGAGTCCAATCGTCTCCTCGGCGCTATGCGTCGGCGAGCGGCTGGTGGACCCGCGACAGGACAGACGGCGGACGTCTCTCGTGAGATGGCCGCCCGAGAGGTCGGACGTCTCGAGGCCCGGAACAGGATGCTTCGTAGGGTCATCGGTGGCCCGGCTCGTGCAGCGGAAGCCCGTACTGGAGCAGCCCGAGTTTGATCTGAATCAGATCGGGTTCAAATGAAAAGAAACAGGAACAACTTTAGGAGGATTTCTCAATGAGCTTTGCTGACCAGCTTGGGAGTATCCAGGGCTTCGGCGCTATGAGTGGCGACGAGTTCGAGATGCTCCGAAAAGCCATCGATTCCGGCTATGACGTCGGTGGCGATACGCAGACTGGCGGCGGAGCCTGGAGGCTGGAGTTCCTCGAGAACACGTTGGCTATTCTGACTCAACAGATGCGCCACATCTCGTTCTGGAACGACATCCCGAAGGTTCCCGCTACCTCAACCGCGATTGAGTACGCTCGTCGCTCCGCACTCGGCCTCGAGCAGGGCGGGTGGTACGCGAGTGGTGAGCTTCCGCTCTCACACGACAGCGACTACGACCGGAAGGTCGCCCTGGTGAAATTCCTCGGCGACGTTCGCGAGATCAAGATGCCTTTCCTTCTCACTCGTACCCTCGTGGATCAGCGAGCCGAGGTCACCCAGGCTGGTACCCTTTGGCTTCTGTCCATCCTCGAGCGCTCACTGTTCCGTGGCAACGCGAAGCTGGGCGTCGGTGGGGCCGAGTTCGAGGAAATCGATGGTCTGGAGACCTTCATCTCTCGCGACGCTCCCGCAGACAACATCATCAACCTCGGTGGTTCCCCTCTCGAAGAGGGCCACATCCGAAACGCCGGTCAGGTCGTTATCGCGAACTACGGCGTGGGTACGCACATCTACGCGCCGAGCGAGATCCTCGAGGATTACTCGGCGAGCTACCTCAAGCAGCAGTACATCCCGACCCCGGTAGCGGGTGGTGGTGTCGCCGCTGGTATGAGGGTCGACCGTCTCTACACGGCGGGTGGGGATTACCTCCTCCGTCCGCTGTTCCTCTACAAAGGCTGCACCAGAGAGCTTCCGAAGACCTCGGCTCCAACCGAGTCTCCGGCCCCCAATCCGACCGTCGCTATCGCTGGTATCCAGGCCAGCACGACTGGTCAATGGGGAACAGCTCTGGGTCTGAACGCCGCTGGTGCCGGTGCGTCCGGTTCGGTAGAGTATCAGGTCGCCTATGCCAACAAGTTCGGAGAAGCCCTAGCGGTACTCTCGAGCCCAACTTCCCAGGCTGTGACGTATGCGCAACGCGACGATCACGTCCGAATCACCATCACGAACCCGTCAGGCTTCACGCAAGCCCCGACACACTTCGTCGTATACCGCCGAGACACCTACGCTGACGGGACCGTGAGTCCTTGGGGCCAGGTTGCACGTGTGGCTCTCGATTCGGTAGCCGCTGGCGCGTCTCAGAACTGGGATGACGATGGCGCTCACATGCCTGGAATGGCGAAAGCCTGGTTCATGGAACTGAATCAGAACGTCATGCACGTCTCTCAGCTCCTCCCCTTCACGCGAATCCCGCTTCCGGCTCTTACGCTGGCGGAGAGGTTCGCTCTCGTCATGTTCCTGTCCTTCGTGATGCGTATCCCGAATCGTGTCGTGGAATTCCGGAACATCGGTAGGCGTACCGTCTAACAACAATCACACTCCCTGGTCAGCAAGGTGATTGGCTCAAAATGATCTGAGACCGATCACCCGCTGGCCAGTATTGTGGTTGTGGAGGAGAAACAATGCCCGGAATTCCCAAGAGCGTAAACGCGATGAACAAACACCCTTACTGGTTCGCTAAACTCCAGTTGGGGACAAGGTTCTATCAGTGGGTACAACTGCTCAGAAACCTGTTCGACATTCAAAAGTCAGGGCTCCTCGGGAATCCCGCTGTGGTACAGAACACTGGCGGTGGTGGAAACACCCAGATGGAGCACGGAGCTTTCGACTATATGGTCGATGGCGCTGTGTATTCCAAAGCGCTCACCCAGGACATCGCGGTGGCGGCTGGTGCTGCTACTGGCGCGGCTGAGTACAAATGTATCCTCATCTCTGTGGATGATGGTGGTACTCTGACTCAGACAGTGAGTGATGCCCACAGCGCGGCTCCCGTACCGATCCCAGACATCCCCAATGGGGACTGTCCCGTGGCGTCGGTGCAGATTCCGCCGAGCTTCGTTCCCGGTACGACCGCGTTCACCACTTCATGGGTGACCAACGGTTACTCCGGACGTATGACAGCGAGCAAGCCCGAGACACTCCCCGACACAGACATCTAGGTAAGGAGGCCGCAAGATGAGTAAACAGAAGATCGCTTTCCGAGATAGGAGCGTCCCGAATGCGAAAAGGATGGGTTTTTCCATTCGGATCGGCGAGACTGTCGTGGAGTTCAACCAAGGGGAAGCGATGGTGGATTCGGAGACTGCCCAATATGTTCGTAAGAATATGGAGGGACACTTCGTACTTCTCACTGAGGACGGGTCACCTGACCTACCTCCTGTAGAGAAGCAGGCTGCTCCTCCTGTGGAGAAGAAGCCTGTCGTGGTTCCTGACCCGATACCTGACGAGCCAGTGTCAGACGACGATTCGGATGACATTGCCGTGGGTGAAATGGTCGAGGACCCCGAGGAAGCCGCTCCGAAGACACGAGTGAGGGTATCAAAGCCCCGTCCGGTAAAGGTCAAGCAGACCAAAGCCAAAGCGAAGGCGGCGAAGCCCAAAGCCAAACCTCGTAAGAAGAAAGGTAAGTAATGCGCGTCAAAGACCTTGACGATCAGTGGCTCGTGAGAGCCCACCTCTTCGGTATCTACGAAACAGACGAGGACGGCAAGGTCTACGTTCCAGCTCCTCAAGACCCATCACGGCGGCTGGAAGCCCATGTCATACAGGAATCTATTGACCAGTCAATAGCATTCCTGGAGACATTCTTCGACGCTTCAATACGCTACCGCGAACGCATCACAGAGTACCATGACTACGATAGGGATACTTATGAGGACTTCTTTACTGTAATGACTCGTAAGTATCCTGTAGTCAAGGTACACTCCATGCAAGTGGTCTATGGGGAGGGTGGGTCGGTGATATGGGACATTCCCTCAGAGATTATCCAGAAACATGGGATAGGCTCTAAGTTTGGGATGCTCCAGGTTCTACCGAAGTGGGGTGTTCCCCACAACTACGACCCCGCCTACGCTTTACTGTTCCCTGGTATAGTTCGAGCGCATCACGCTCCGTCAATGATCAAGCTAGTGTACGACGCTGGGATGGACGGTATCACTCATCCTGATGATGAGCAGTTGATTCATTTGGATGATGACGTGGTAAGAGCGATCTCACTCAGATCAGCCATTCATATCTTCAACATCCTTGGTGACATCGTTCTAGGCGCAGGTGTAGCCAGCTTCAGTACCTCAGTTGATGGCGTATCCCAATCAATCAGTACAACTTCGTCCGCTGAGAACGCGGCGTACTCGTCGCGTATCATCATGCACCGTAAGGAGCTTTTCGGTGAACAAGGCGTACCAGGACTTCTGGAAACACTACAGAAGAAGTGGAGAAGGCCGTCGTTGGGGTTGCTATAAGTCGTAAGCCCTTCTATTGGGGCGATCAGCTTGGTAGGCGCACCCATCCGTCTACTGGTGGTGAGCCTTCGGGTTCTTCACGTAAACGCATTGCGGCCCGGCGTTGGTTGGTCGCTCCACTAGGAGGGCTTACCTATGGCTAAACAGCCAAAACTACCAGTGCTCCCTCCACGATTACCTGATAGCTTTCTACGAATTGATATGGGTAGGGTTCTCCCTACCCTCGATAGTATCATTCGTCATAGAAGCACACCGATGATTCACACCACCCACATCATCTGTCCATGTATTACCCCTACTCGTCAAGGCGGGACGGGGGAAGCTGTCCCTGATTGCCCGGAGTGTAGTGGAACTGGTTTCGCTTATCCAGGTAATGGTGACAAGATAGGTGGCGTGGTTTTTGGTGTTCGTGCTGACGACACACACATCGAGGTGGGTTCTGTCAGTATGGGTCAGATCTCTGTGACGTTTCCAACGGAAGTACAGGTTGCTGAGGGAGACAGACTACATCTGTATAGGTCACTCGTACCAATGAGACATCTGAGGAAGTACAAGGCTTCCATGAGAGGTATGTCTCTGCCCTTCGATGTTCAAGACGTTATCAAGCTTGTCACGAATGAGCCCACAACGCTCCGGATCATCGAGCTGGTAAGAGGCAAGGATTACACTCTGGATATAACCAAGAACTTTCTCACGTTTCCATCTGACGGTCTCGTCAAGGATAACGCTGTTGTTAGCGGTGTGTTTCTCGCTGCTCCTTACTACATCATTCAAAGCCTCACGTCAGCCTTTCGAGGTCAAATAACCCGTGCCTACTCGGATGAAGCCGAGCCTGAATGGGTGAAGATGCCACAGGCGGTGATCGCTACCAGATCAGATATTCTGGCTGGACGCTTTCAACGTGACGTGGTGGCGCGTGGTGATGCTGAACAAGGGGAGGGGTACTAATGAGACAAACCGTTACAATGAGGGGCTCGGCGGCTCAGGCTGTTCGAGCTGGTCTTCAGCGTCGTGCAGCAGTAACTAATCATCTACTTCAACGCTTGTGGCGTAACGCCGTGATGAGAACTCATCTATCTCACCGCGCTAAGGTACGGTACTGCAAAGCCATTCAACCCTACAGGGACAGACCAGGAGTCTACATAGCTGATAAGGTAGCCAAGCTCCTAGAGACTGGCTGGAAGCCTTTCGATATGAGACCTGGACTTCTGAAGGGGATGTTGCGTCGCGTGATTCCTATCAAGGGACCAGGCGGTACTACGGAATTTCGTACTGTATCTCACACGAGTCCTCATGGTTCCTGGCAACATCCAGGGTTCAAGGGGGCTAACGTACTCAAGGAACTTCAGAAGCGGCTTGATAAGCTAGTAGCGGAGGCAACTCGTGGCGAATAGGATGAGACCACGGTACCACAAGGGGCTCAGGGCGAACGCTGGGATGACATTCCCAGAGTTTGTTCTACATGCTGCGTTGAAACATTTACCTGAGATTCTGGGTAAGGGGATCTATGCACAAGACGCTCAAGAGGAGGTACTGTTCACAAGTATCAGTCAGGATATGATTGACGCTTGTTTCCATAAGCTTCAGATGCGTCCGCCCGCTATCTCGCTTCAGTTTCCTGTAGAACGTACACAGCTTCCAATGGTGACGATTCGACGTGAAAACATGCCGTTTGACGCACCTATCATTGGTGACGACGCTGGTATGGTAGAGGAGGATACCCATTGGACCACAGACGAAACTATCCTTACACCAGCCGGTGGGGCGGTAGGGGGTGAAACCTCTTTCTCGTTCCCTTATGCTGGGGAGATCGTTACGCGTTCTCCTGAGGTATACATCCGACGTGGTTCAGATGATATTCCCCTAGACTATGATGCCAGTGACTTCACAGTGGAGAATAACAGGATCGTCTTAGACCCTTCCTGGGCTCTCCAAGCTGGTGATGAGCTGGTAGTGACTCGTTACGCAACGTATGGCCTAAGCGGTGGTGATTTATTCGGCTACCAGTATCGCTTCAACTACGTAATCTTTGTAGACACCGAAAACGCGATGCTCACATCATTTCTGGCTGGTATCGTCTGGAGAGAACTTGTGCTGAAATACAACGAACTCCTAGCCTCGGGCCTTGTAGACCTCGAGTTTAGCTTCCGAGCTATGTCTCTATGGGAACAATTCGTGCCTCCGCTAGGTGATCGGGCTGAGATCACTCTCTCAGGTCTCACAGATTGGGTCGCCTATCAGCCTCGAGAACAAATACGCACTGTCCACTCTGAAGTGGCTCAGACTTCCGATGGGGAAAACATCCTTGTAATGGACACAGAACTAGTTGTGTATGAAAGCACGACTACTGAATGTGGCGAGGAGTAATAGATGCCGAGAAACGTTCGATGGAAGGGTCAGACCCTCTATCGTCCTGGCTCGTACACCTTTACAGACCTTTCTGGTCTGATCAACTTGGATCTTGGGTCCGAGGCCGCCATCATCGTCATTGGTGAGGCCGCCGCAGGTCAACCTCAGTTGAACGCGGCGAACCCGGTCTACCACGCCTTTACAGATCCCCAGGACATGATCGACACCTTCCAAGAAGGAAACCTTGCCGAGGTGGCTCAACTCGCCTTTGACCCAGCGAAGGACGGCCAGGACGAGGATGGCGTTGCCATTCGCGGCTGTGATGTCGTCTACGCTATCAAGACGAACGCCTCGGTACAATCCAACGACACCGTTCAAGACGGTTCCTCCAACGACGCAGTAACCTTCAAGGATCTCATTTGGGGTCTGAAGGGCGACCAAACCTGGTATCAGATTTCTACCTCAGGTACAGGGGTGATTATCACCTTTGGCCGGGAGAATGCTCCCAACGTGGGTAGCCAGGAGTCCATAGCGTTCGGTATCGATGGTACCGATGAGTGGATTGAACTGGGTATCACAGCAGCATTTACCGGAACATCTTGTACGGTAGCTTTCGATGGTACCACACTGACCTTCGACTCGGATGTAGCTTCCGAGGATAAGGCGATCACTTGCACAGGGAAAACCATTCAAGAGATAGTGTCGGAGATCGTAGCCTTCGCGCCTATCACGACAGCCTGTTATTCAGCTACGGTATTGCGTAGCGCTCGAGCTGAAGTCGCGGCCACGTACCTCGACCAGTTCACCGCTACCAGTATCTTCGCGGCTGATGTATCGTTCCATGGTTCTGCTTACGATATCGTGGACTGGTTCAACAGTAACAGCGTGTATGTCGAGGCTGAGTGGGAGGGTGGATTCCTTCCAGCGGCAACCAGCGGACGAGTTTATCTCTCTGGTGGGGCTCTGGGAGACTCTACGGCTACCTCTATCCAAGACGCTTACAAGATAGCGAAGCGTGTCAATTGCCGTTTCGTGGTCAGCGCTTTCAACGGCGCTGTCGGTTCTGGTGGTTCGATAGCTCTGTCAACGGTGAACAACTATCTCTCGAACCATCTTACGCAGTGTAACCCGATCAAGGGTAGGAATGAGCGACAAGGTTTCTGTGTTCTAGGGTCCACTACCAAGGCGAATCTGTGGACAGAGCTGGAAGGCTACAATAGCGCGTTCCAGGCAGCCTCGATGGACGAGGTTCGCCGTGAGGGTCCAGACGGAACGAAACAATGGCTTGGCGCTCACTGTACCGCTACTATGGCAGCAGCCATCATGGCTGGTTCACCTATAGCGACGCCTTTGACCGTCAAGTATGCCAAGATCTACGATTCGAGACCATTGGCAACCGACTTTGACCCAGATGAGGAAACAGACTACGCGACGGCTATCGAGAAAGGGCTTCTTTTCCTGGAGCACATATCTGGTGAAGGTATTCGCTTCGCGAAGGGGATCTCGACGTACAAAACCGTTGACAATGACGGCTACATCATGCTCGAGGTAGTAGAGGCGTGGCTGTGGTTGTCTCGACTGTACCGTCGGAATCTCGAGAAGCCCCAAGTGGGGAAGAAGGGCAGAGGTATTCGTTCTGTGAACCAAGCGAAGGGCGCTGTCAGAAAGCTTCTACGTGAGGTTTCAGACCCGAATAACCCAGACTTCCTTCTCATAGAGGGCACCGACGACGAAGGAAACGTCGTTCCGCCTTGGAGAAACCTCCGGGTGTGGAATGTCAGTGACCAGCTTTATACGTCGGTGGAGGTCACGTTCACGCAAGGAATCAACTTCCTTCTCAACGAGCTGAGGGCTTCACTGCCCACGGCGCTGTCCAGCTAGGAGGGATGAGAGATGGCTCAACAAGTCCTAACTGGTGGTCGCGCAAGGTTCTTCCTGAATAGCCAACGTGTCGGTTGGGCCATGGGCGTAACCATCACAGAGGATATCGTTCAGGAACCTGCCGTTGTATTGGACGCTTTGGTTCCAGCGGAACATGTAGTCACTGGCTACACTGTTCAGCTTCAGTGCCAGATTTACAAGGTCCCACAGAAGGATCTCGTTACGTCTGGTCTTTGGCCTCAGATGGGGCGTACCCCAGATGAGCACAAGGCTATCCTTGTGGACTTCCCAGAGATGACAGCCGAGGTATGGGATTCCTACCTCGACTTACCTGTGGGGAAAGTCTACAGGGTACTGCCACGAACGCGGAACATCGCTATCCAGGCTCGAGGTCTGGTGGCGACCAACTGTACATTCGTAGCTATCTACTACTCAGACGAAGGCAGTGCCGACATCTAATACAGTCGTCATGTCCCTGGGTAGGTCATGGGGTTTGGCCGGATGGTTTCCTCTGGGCATCTGCCCCTCGGAGCCATCCGGCCAGCCTTTTTTACTTGGAGGGTCGTGTGATGGAAAAGAAATACAGCTTCTCGGTAGATGAGAAATCACGAATTGATGGGAAACGGTACAAGGGCACCTTCCACATGAGACGCGCCAACATAGGTGATCTGGGAGCGATCAGCGCTGCCTTGTCTCGCTTGAATCAGGGTCAACCAATCGTCTCAGATTCATTCGAGGCGCTTCTGACCGTGGTGGCGACAATCGAGATCTGTGGAGAAGACGTTCCTAAATGGTGGCAGGCTCTCGTCGATGAGGGTGGAAATGAGTCCATCATCATTCGCGTTGGGAACGCCATGAGCAGGGAGCGTGATAAGGGACAGCCCTTTCGATCTGAAAAAGATCAATCTGAACAAACTGGCGACGGGAGCGACGTGGGCTCATCCGTCGAAAGCGAGAGCGGTACAGACGATACCTGATGAGTTGTTTGACGCAGCTCAGGAACAACTCACAGACAGCCACCTAGCTCGGTACTTCTCGAAGAAGTATAGTATGCCACCACATCATCCCTTACTACAGGAGTATACCTGGGAAGAGATGCTCGTGGAGTTTGTGGCTGACGCCATAGAAGAAGAGCGGCTCGAAGTGGGTGTAGGTGGTCGTCCAATCAAGAAGCTTACGCACAAGGGCGTTGAAGTAGTTCAGACAGGTTCCAAGGTATTCGATGACCTTGAGATGGAGTGGGCTGACCAGGACGTAGAACCTAACGATGAAGAATTCACATTCCTGCCTCCGGAGGACGAAGACGAACTTCCGGATGGTACAGACTTGTTGGAGACGATAGGCGAACAGATGAGGAAATCAAATGCCGGGTGACGACCTCACCCTCACATTAGGATTTGACGTTGACGAAGCTGACCTTGAACGTGCCATAAAGGATCAAGTTCAAGGGCTAGGTATGGAGATCGAGACCGCGAATATCTCACTCAGATCACTTCAGGCCACATTACGTGACATGGTTGCTCCTATGAGGGAGCTACGCGATCTGTCCAATGAGATGAAAGCGGCCTTTGACTCAGCTAAGGACTCTGCCAAATCTATCCGTGAGTCTATCGCCTCTACGCGTCTACAGACGGGCGCGAGCGCTACTGGGGCCGCTCCTACTTCCACACCTGGTCTTGGTGGTGGCACCGGGGGCCTTGGTGGTTTAGGGGGCCTTGGTGGTCTTATAGGTGGCGGTGGTGGTATTCTAAGTACCCTTGCTACTGGCGCTTTAGGGGCTGTTGGGGTCGCTGGGGCTGGCGCTGTAGGTCTAGGTATAGGTGGCGGTTTAGCGTCCTTGGCGCAAAGACTTTCTCCTGGTGTACGTGCTCTTATGGAGGGTGAGAATCCTCTCACAGCGATACGTCAAGCCGACGAACGACGGCAGGCTAGAACACGAGAGACGATTTCTACTGGTGGCTTTATGGCCCCTTTCCAAGCCTACGCTCAGGGAGCTTCTCTGGGAGACATCATGTCTGGTGGTATTACTGCCCGACAAGTTGGTGGTTCCTATGGTATGGTCCGAGGGCTTATGGGTGGTATAGGCCAGGGGCCTATAGGTATGATGTCTCAGGTCGTCGGTGGTGCCTACGGCGCGGCTGGTGGTGTTGACGTAGGTGGTCGTCTATCCTCTATGTTGGGGCTAGGCGAGATGCCTGGTCAAATAGCTGGGGCTGAGATAGGTCGTCAGCTAGGCTCTGGAGCTGTTCAACGGTACATACAAGAGGGAATGTCTCGTTATACTGGTTACATCTCTACGATGGCTGGTATTGCAGCACCTCGTCAGTATGGTATGACGCGTGGTCAGTTCAGAGACATTCGAGGTATGGCTGGCCGCTTCGGTTATGGTCCCGAGCAAATCGGGGCTGAGATGGGCGGCTTGTTCCAAGGCTTCGGTGGCGGTGAATTGACCACTGATACCTTGCGTACAGCTATGGCTTATTCTCGTTCTCAAGGTGTGGGGATGGGCCAGATCGGCGCTTCTATTGGTGGTCTCATGATGGCTGGTGGTGCTGCTCCTCAGGACGCTCAGGCTCGAGAGTCCATCATGGTTCGTGTCATGGCTGACGCTGTATCAGCAGGCTTCGGTAGACGCCTACCAGAATTCGCGTCAGCGGTGGGTACTGGTGTCAGTGTCGCGATGTCTGGTCCTAGTATGATTCGCAATACTGACATGGCTGGTTTGATCGAATCCGTATCACGTGTGACATCGAACGTCGCTAGGTCTCGTGGTGTTGGTCTCCAGGATGCTGGACGTTTCATTTCTCCTATCGTCGGCGCGGCTGGCGGTATGATGAGAGGACTTCTCAGCGGTGGCGGAGATCCTATAGCCATGTCGATGCTGGTGAACACACAACGTCAACGCTTCGGCGGCGACATGTTTGAGATGATGTTTGGGGAGGGCGGTTTACAAGAGGCTCAGGCAGATCCTTTTGGTCGTGGTATGGAGATAATGGCTCCTATGATGAGGAACGCCCTCCGGACCAGCTCAACACGTTATGGTGCTGCTGTTTCATTACAAAACATCTTCCAAGGTATGGGTCAGGAAGCGACTCCTGAGATGATTCGTGACATCGTTCAACAGGGTGGCGGCGCTATGGCTTCTGCCCGTGCTGAGGGACGAGATCTAACTGACGAGGAGATGTTAGAGATACTCCATGAGATTGTGGGGACGAACGAAGAGAGCACAGAGACTACTCAGGAGACCATGAGGGATATCCAACAGAGTGGTGAGAATATCATGCGTGAACAGCTGGGTGAGATGAGGACAGCGGCTCAGTATTCTTGGGCTCAGTTAGGAATCTCAGCGGCTATGGCGCGTGATGCAGCTACATTCCATCAGGCTCAGATGGCTGAGACTAGGAATATGGCTACCATGATGAGGGCTTCAGCCATATCTGGTACGTTGAGAGCCTTGAATGAAGTTCGTACTGAGGCAGCAGAAGAAGGGGCGCGGGCTCGCGACATTTCTACGTATGTAAGCCGTTTGACAACAGGTTTGTTAGATGTTGCTGGTGAGATGGGTACTGAGGGTTGGGGATTAGCTGACCCAGGCGGTAATCCTGAAGAGATGAGAACTGCTGCTGAGAAGGTAGCTCAGATGACAGAGACTCAGCTTTCAAGACAAGCTCTAACGTCGCCTCAAGGTGCTCGAATGAGGGCTAGGGCTTTGGCTGGCGAACAAAGGGCTAGGGCTCACCAGCGACGTAATCTTGGGGCTGGTCCTGAGAGTAGCATGTCTGGCCTTATCGCTCGAGAAGAGGCTCGAGCGGCTCAGCGGCAGAACCCACCACGTTCTAGAGCACAGGAAGCCGCTAACACAAATGTAGCGATGACACCAATTCGTACTGGTGCGGGAAGTAGTAGGCAATAATGGGCTTCTATGGAAGACATAGAGTCTACACGGTATTCTGGACCTGGAGTATTGGTCCGTTTCTTTGTACAACGGACATTATGCAGGCTTCTGGCTCGAAGAGTGTTGGTGGTTCTGGTAGGTCTAAGCTGGTCCTCTACCCTCGACCTGTTCCACGTGTCGTAAGGTCACGTGGGCAGCGACGTGGTGTAGTACAACGCTCTGACCAGGGTTACATGGATGTTCTACGTCCTAATGACTGGGTATTCATCTGGGTAGATCCCTTCGATGGTGAGCAACCGGAACCTCTTTTCGTAGGTTTTATTGATGACGTTCGTCTAGCTTGGACGTTAGACGCTACAGGTACGCGTCAGCTAGCCATTCATGTTTCCTGCTCCTCGTGGGAAAAAGCTATTGAGAACACCAACTGTATCAGTAACCTTTGGGTTTCTGAGAACATCAACATAGGTAATCTGTACGACCTGGCACTACGCGCTTCTGATAATCAGTATACACCACTTGTTCCTGCCGCCGTGGCGGCTATCATGGAGACCTTCTTGGACGCTGAGTCTCGAGAGGAGTTTCTACAGAGACAACAGGATCAGTATCGAGAGGAACTGGCACGAGCGGAAGTTGACCGTCTGGTAGCGGAGCTGACAGGCGTCGAGGAGGATAGCCCTCAAGGTGATCCAATTCAGATCAATGACAACCCAGCTATGCAGGGTAATGAAGATCCAGTACAGACTATCATGGGTCAATTTGAGCTTCCGGGTACACGTGTACCTCTCTGGCGTCTGATACGTCTGCGTTTTGAGGACCTGAGACAGCGCGTGTTCACCATACCTCAGAGTATGGTGAACAACTTGGGGTCTCCATTATCCCGGTTTGTAGATGAGTGGTCCAACAGTACCATCAATGAGATCATCTATGACGTTCGGCGCATATCGGCGGACGGTACAGCTCACCTCGAGCGGGGTGGGCGACAGCTTTCTCAAGAGGCTGTACAAAACGAGGGACGTCTGAAGACTGCCATGGGTGATGTAATCTCAGCGGCTAATGAGGTCTCTGACGCTGTAGGACTTCTCTTCAATGACATAGCTCCTTATGCCATACTCATGGAGCGTCCGCTCATGTTGGACGAGATCGAGGATCTCGAGGGACCAACCCTGGATGCCTCGGAATTGACTAACATGGGCCTAGGCTTTTCGGATTCAGATCATTACAACATGAGTTGGCTGGAAGCTCCTCAGATTGACGCTAATCAACAGATGGCAGCCAGTGGTTTGACAGGTTTTGACTTCGCCCGGACTCGAGCCATAGAGATGGTTCGGCGTCATGGTTTGAGAATCTATACAGACCAGGTGCAAGGTTGGCCAGATACTTCTGACGCGAATAATCCAACTGGTGTACCTAATCCAGATACCAGAGAACTACTTCGAGATTGGAACAGACGTATCCAGATAGCAGGCTTGGACCAGGTAGAACTTCTGACAGGTGACATCACTATACCGAAGTATGTCAGAGGCGCTTACATTGGTGGCAAACTACGGCTGTCAATACCCCCTGAGCCAGGCGTCTTCGCTGATGGAGCGATGAGGGTGTTCTATCTTGAGGGTATAGACTGGAGCTATCAGGCACAGAACGGACATTTCGAGTACACAATGGCGTTGACTCGTGGTTACCAATCACAGAGCCCTGGTGTACCCATCATCTAAGGAGACCACATGGCAAACGACGGACAATGGGATAGTGACGGTGGTCGTCTTCAGGGATGGCTACGCAGATACACAAACATTCGTGGACGTTCTCAAACAGAAGGCTTCATCCGTTCGGAGCTGGGTCTGGTCATCGCTCGCTACTTTCCAGATGACGCTGACAGCAAGTCTGGAAAGTATACAGAGTACGATGTGTGGATTCCGCGCTACCAGGTTCAGATCAGTCATCTGAGTATGGTAACGCCATATGCTGGGGTGAGCGGTGGAAATCAAATCACTCTCAAGCCAGCGGACGGTGTTCCAGATATGTCAGACCCTTTTGCTATCCATCAGAACGTGATGGACAGCGATGGTGATCTGGTCATGGTGGAGTACATAGGTGGGAAGTGGCCTGTTATTACAGGGTGTGTGAACCATCTACGTACAGCCGGTGATGGTACAGACTGGCACTCAGATTCTAACGATGGTGAGGTCTACTCACTCTTCTACAACACGACAAGAGCACGTATCAATTCCGATGGGAACGTTGAGCTTGACCTAGATGACGCTGAAGCTCCACCTGATCGGAGTCTGATCATCAACGCTGGTAGTAAGCAGCTATTGAAGATTAGCTACGATGACGGGGCTGGTGAAGTGAGAATCGAACTAGGCTCAGGTGGCACTTTGGAAAAAGTGATTCTAGGTGAGACTTTTCAAAGTTACTTCAATGGTCTTGAGGGACCTGTTAGTCACGTTCACGTCTATACTCCACCTAGCACAGGTGTTCCTCTATTTACTACGGGTCCTACAAAACCTTTACCACCATCTACGCCAGCTTCACCTATAGCTATGGATAGCATGGCTAATGATAATCTGACAGATAAAGTGAAAGCTGAAAAATAATGCTTAGACTAAGAGAGAAGACGTTAGATGACCGAGGTTACTATCGTCAAGGTGTATACTCACTACGCATATCGCCCATTGAGGACGGCTCGATAGTTATCGACGCCAATCGGGCGGTAGACAATTTTCAGTTCGCTCCTAATCCAACAGACCTAGACGACACCATGCAGTTTGCGAACACGGTTCAAGCGGACCACGCTAACGGGTACTATGTGGATGTCAATGAGCTAGGTATGAAGACCATTTCCATCAGGGGTATTACTGGTCAAAAACCAAAGATGCACGTAGCTGACCGTGTTCTGGGAAGCTCCGCGCTTACAAACAGTGGTATACCCTACTTTGACACTGGGGATGGTTATACTATCTGGCAGCAGCTTTATAACTTCTTTGTAGCCTGGGCTAACGCCATACGTGAGAGGCCCCATGGTTACGCCTTGATGTTTGTCAACACCAAGGATGCTGAGATTTACCAGGTCGTTCCAATGACCGTGAGGAAGGTCCGGACATCAGCTCGGCCTTTGACTTATGGTTACGCGATAGACTTGCAGGTCTTAGGAGAAGCCGACGCCAGAGATGAAACTCCAAGTTGGTTGGAGCGAATGGACGATATTCGCTCGAGGGTGAAGAGCTGGCAGAATACCATCAATCAAACCCTCATTCTCGCGGCGAATCTACTCAACGACGTGGCACTATACACGGTCGGCTCTGTGTTCGGTCCCATCACGAGTACGTTGACTCAGTTGAACAATGGGCTTCAAGGTTTTGGCTTTACCGCACAGAAGATAAACCGCTACGGAGCTTACTCTCATGACAGGCTGAAGGCTGTGGCCGAAGAGCTAGCTAATTCTGCCAAGATTGATGAGGGTCAGAACGCTGTAACGAAGACGCTGACGGATACCAATATTCCGGCGGGGTCGATTCCCGGAGTGTATCCACCTACGGCTGACGCGTGTTACACTAGCTTAGTTCCACCTGCGGAGATTATCTTACGAACAGGGGTACAAGCTCTCTCAGAGAATGCTGTGGTGGATGAGGGTATTCGTTCTAATCTCGACTTGGACAGCCCAAATCTGGAGACCTATGGTGACGCTCTACGTATGCTTCAGCTGGTATATCTGACTGTAGACTCGGCTCCTCTACCTAATTCTACTCCTGCTGGTAACGCCAGCTCGGAGAGTAAGGATCTACACAGGGTAGTCCGCGCCGGTTCGGCTGGAGATGTCATAGGCCGCGAAGATGTGTTGGCTTCAGCAGCGTTGGCTGGTGAGACCGATCTACTCGAGGACACTGTGATAGGTACAGAGACACGTCACGCTGTTCGACGGCAGAAAACCATAGAAACGTACACGCTGTCTCATCTGGCTACAATAGTGTTGAGAGATTGGGCGCGGTCAAACAACGACCGCATATCTCCACAGTTGAATTCCTTCCGAAAGTGGTTCTTGGGGATGAGAGACCCATCGTCTTTCTCTACGGTCTATAAGAATGTGGAGGTGAGCAGCACCGACACAATCTACTCGTTGGCCAGTAGGTACCTGGGTTCATGGGAGCGTTGGGCCGAAATAGCTTTGGTGAACGGCCTCAAGTACCCATACATTTCTCGGCAGGGCGGAGCTTATCAGAAAGCTCCGGGTGAGGAGATCGCTATCCCTGTGGAGGACGCTAAAGTACCCGTAGAGGTGGTGGAAGATCTGATTCAGATCACTAAGACACATGACCTTCTTACTACACAACAGCTATTCCTAGGCTTCGACGTTGAAATTAGCGGAGTGTCTGGGGATATGGTGTATTCTGTCTATGACGTTGCCCATTTGGCTGGACTACAAGCCTTCCGTCAAGAACTATCTCTCGTGATTGAGGGACGTGGCGGCGTGACGCCTGATAGGTCTGCTGGTCCTGTTATCAAGATAGGCTCGAGAAGTCGTGGGCGTCAGTCCATAGACCTCTGGCAGGCTGTCCTGAAATTGTGGTTCTCTCAGGACCCAAGAGTCAATGAGGTAGTCTGGGTACGCGTGGAACAGAGGGGTGATGTGGTGCAATTCTCATCAAAGCTGAAATTCGAGAATTTCGACTCGGCCACAACGGTCGCTGGTGAATTGAGGAGCTGATGAAGCTACAGGCATATACACACGAGGAACTCTTCGCCCTGGGCCGAGCGATAGTCCGTTCCGTCACGGGCGTAGAGTACCCGTTCTCCGAGAAGACCTTTCATAGGGCATTACTTCAGGTTCAGGCCATGTTCGGTGCGAACGCCAACATGGAGACATTACGTATGATCAAGGGTGGCAGTTTGGAGGGCTTGACGGGACAACTTTTGGACCGTCGCGCTCTTCAGAACTCCACGGTGAGGGAACCCCCACAGGCAGCACGTGTAGCTGGTCGCTTTCAGCGAGCTGGCGCGTCTACCACTGAGGGGAGGGCCATTCCACCGGCTACAGTAATACTGCGACCTTCGACAGCTACTCAGTCAGAGGTAGCGTTCCGTACAGAGGCCGCCGCGACAATCGCGGTAGGGGATACACAATCCAATCTTGTCTTTGCCGTAGCCACGGAAACAGGCGAGAAGGGAAATGTAATTCCATCAGGCGCTCAACTTCAGCTACGAACGCCTATCAGTGACGTAGACTACTTTCTGACAGACCGTCAAAGCGGTGGTGGGCAACCTCTTGAGACTGACGACAACCTTCGGGTAAGGGCTCGTACTCGAGCCAAAGCCGTTGGTGAGGCTACCTGGTTAGGTATAGAAACCTTGCTTGGTACGGTAGAGCTTTCTACAGGTCAACGTATCACAGCGGCTCGGGTATTCGAGGCGTTTGATGAAGTCACAGCCATGGGTTTTGGCCGTGTCTATGCCATCATCGATGACGGTAGTGGTGACGCTTCACTTATTGGTGTGATAGATGACACCACTTACGGTCCATACGATGCCTTCGCTTCTAACCCATACTACGAGTACGAGGAACAGAGCTATCACATCTACGTGGATTTACCAGAGCCTCATCTTGCCTCTTGGTCGGATGGCGTGGACGCGGCTCTTCAGCGCGATAGTGGTAGCGGTTACGTTGCTCAGACAGAAGGTACGGACTATTGGGTAGACATTGACAGAGGTGTCATAGCCATGGCGACGCCTTTGACGGTGGGCCACAAACTCCGTATGCAGTTTGAGTTTTACACAGGTCTCGTGAAAGAGGCCGCTTACTTCGTCAACGGTATAGTAGGTAGTGATAGCATACGTGGTTGGAGACCTGTAGGCTACAGTACGCGAATCAGACCACCAACGTCTGTTGTGAAGCCTTCAGTGAACGCTGCGATGGTGTTCAAAGCTGGCTGGGATAGCGTGTTTGGTCGTACCCTAGGAGCGACTAACGTGTTGGCCTATCTCGATGGGCTAAACATTGGCTATCCTGCACGTTATGACGTGATTGGTGGTATTCTTCACAAAACGCCAGGGGTGGACTACGTTTCTGGCCTACTACTTGATGGCGGAACAACCGATGTAGCTGCTGCCGATAAGTTCGGTGTGGTACGTGGTGATCCGAGTACGATCAACTTGTAGGAGACAACATGACACAGATGATAGGTGCTGAACATGTTTCTCCTAACTGTGTGAAGTTGAAGTTTGACGGGCCTATGAGGAATGACTCAGCACTCAGGAACAGATCCTACTACACGGTGGATGGGACAAACCCTATACGTGTAGAAATAGAGTACGCTCAGAGTCAACCTTATGTGAGTAGCAGTCAAAGAGGCGGCGCTCCAGAGAATGTGTACCTCATCACGGCTACGAACCCGTACTTGGGTGGAGCTTCGGTGAATGTACAATATGCCGCTCTTCCGTTGAAGGATTTTGACGGGAGCGGGCTGACAGGCTCAAGTACGACTTCTATGGACACGGTGACATTCAAAGATATCACTTACTGGACGGCAGACGGAATACGTACACAGGAAGCTTTCGACGAGTATAGTAAGCTTGGTAGAGCCAGGTGGACTAGCGCTCAGCCACTCAACTACAGCACGGCTCACATGGTAGGGAAAATCAATGACCTTATGTCCGGGGGCCTTCGAGCTATTTTGGAGGGGGACATCGAAGGTCCTGCCGAGCCTACAAGAGTGGCTACGTTCTCTGGGGCGGGATACGCGTCACCGACGATATCTATTCCAGGGATAGGTTCCACTATTACGTTCAAAGACGGAATAATACCCTGCCATGTTGACAAACTCTGGGGAAGCTCCAACGGTACAAACCGTCTTTTCCGTACAAGCAATGCTTTCCAGCCTCATTCATGTGTTCTCATCGTTTCCGAGGGATCGTCAGATTCTCCTGACGCTGGGGTTATGGATAATACACGTTGGTATTGCCCTAATAGTGGACACGACCGACAGATTATCCTTGAGGACGCCCTTCCCGCTGGCGCTACTATCATAGCTGTCTATGTGCCTCGGCGAAGTCTTTTGTCCATAGGACACGAGATCATCGCCTATGAGGAAGTGGACATAGCGGCTGGTACAGCGGTCATCTATGGCAGGGCTCAACTCATGTCTCAGCTTGAGGAACACAAGAATGGCGACTACATGGAGGATGTATGGGGAGCGTCCTTTGTGAAGAGGGCAGAGTACAACACATTAGCGATGGGAGCCTCGGGACGAGCCTTGGAGTATGTAGGCTTGGATAGCGGGTCTCCGCGCAGTGATAATCCTACGCTACAGGATTTAGACCTTAGGCGTATGATTTATCATACGTCGGTAACGATGAGGGGTGTACCTGGCACCGTGAAAGAGGGCTTACGGTACATTTACCCTAGGTTGTGGCCTCACATCATTGTGGAGGAGGACCCCCGTTGGCCAGCATGTGTGACGATCTGGTTCAGTGAGGATACCATAATAGGTGATCTGAGTTGGATCACTTCCCCCAATGTTGAGCCCTGGGAAACCTGGCTTGACGAGCTATCCTGGCCTGATGGGATGCCTCTGGAACTCATAGCTGAGACCTACTACAGGGATGACGGTGTTGATGATGGCACCTATGGGGACTACTTCCTCGAGGACTTCACAGAAGATCCTGTGATATGGCCATATCCTGTCGTCCTTAGTGGTTCTATTGTAGGTTTGCTAGGTACAGCGGCTCCGTCGATACCTCCACCAGCTTCAACAAGTACAACATACAGGAGTTACCTTGTGCGGCCAGAGGCTTTAGACAAGGTACTCCCATCGGGATGTGGGGTGTTGTTACTCGACATCTCTCTCCTGTGAGGGACGAATGGATGAGATAAAACTTACTGCAAATCAACGCTTCGACTTACTCGACATGACACGTCTGAAGTCTTACATCCAGACGGGCTTCGCTGAATTGATGCGTCAGGTGATGGGAGAACCGTATCACTACTCTGGCGTGGCTACTTGGGACCGTACAGATGCTCCGTTAGTCTTTAGAGACTTCAGTGTTTCCCATGGTGGGGCACCTTCTTTGGTCTTTACAGTGTCTCGTGTATGGACTGGCCTTTATAGCAAAACCTATGAAGGTACTATGTTCGACAAGGATGGCTACAGAATAGGCGGTCCTAATTCTGCCACCAGTAAACAGCTAACTGTGGCGGCGGCTCCTGGTTCTACTACACGTTACCTGATGATAAGACGTGCCCTGACAGACGATACACCAGAGCCCAGGAAATTCTATAGTTCTTCCACAGGTAAGTACACGACGACTGTGAACACTCGAACCATAGAGGACTGGGAGATACAAGAGAACGCCAACTCAGCCAGTACCACGGCGGCATTACGTGACGCTGGTTGGATAGATCTTGTCTCTTTTCAAACGAACGGTACAGATGACATAACTGCGCAAACCACTATAAACAGTGACATCATGTTCCGTGATATTCTTACTTGGGCCTTAGGTGCCACTCTCCCGGATCAGGGTTTTTATGGTGGCTACAGTAGTATTCCTACCATGATTTCCGGTCTTAGGCAGATGCTTAGTCTACTTCGAGGCGACTCGGATTGGTCGGACGATCCAGCTAACCATGCCGAGTTCCATTCGGAAGGTGGCTTACGTTTTGGCTCTGGTGATACCTCCGACAGTGGGAAATACAATCTGTACTTGTCCGCGCTGAGTCCTAACGTCGTGGCTGTAAGCGACGAGGATATGCCTACAGCCCTCACTGACATGGAGATACTCAATGCCAAAGGTATCGTGACTGAGGGGCCACCTAGTCCTGCTGCTAATAAGGGCTATATCTACACAGATACATTTGGCACGTTCACTCCTCTTATTCTCGAAAGGGAATTTGATGTGCCTGCTGATTTCTTCAGGCCGGAAGAGATGGGCGCGAATACTATCTGGACTAGCACGGGTGTACATAAATGTTGGCGTAGGTATAACTCTACACCACCAGGTTGGGTTTTGACGTGGAATGGTAATGGTGGTGGCGCTGACACAAGCTATTATCTGCTTGGCGCTGTACATCTGCTGGACGGAGTACGGATTTATCAGATGGAGGTGTTCTACAACGTTCTTTCTACTTCCAGTTCAATAACTGTGGAGCACGCGCTAAGGCGTTATAACAAATCCACCGGAGCTACTTCTGCTGTAGGTTCAAATTCTTCAGTGGTTGGTACCTCTACTGGTTGGACCCAGAAAACAACCTTCACATCTGGTTCCATAGCGGTAGACAACGAAGCCTATGGTTATTACGTTCAGATTTACTTGAGTGATCCTGTAGGTGTTGATGAGGGAGACATTATTCGCTTTCATGGTGCCACGATACACGGTCAGATACGCGAGGCGTCCTACATCTTCTAAAAGGAGGAAAAGTGCTAGCTGATATTGTCAATACCATGTTCTTGTACAAGCGGCCTACCATAGGCCCCTCGTTAGACATAGCGGTAGGGGATACGATAGGTGTGCAGGAGTTCTTCCAACAAGGACTGTACCTCGTTCAGAACATGGGACCAAACATCGTATACATGAGAATGCACCACGATGACGGGACGCTATTCACTTTAGCTCCAGCGATCCCTATCAGTGGGCAAGACGAAACCAGTTACGACAACACTCCAACGACGGAGGGTACGTTTTCTGGCGGAACAGGCTACAACGCTGCTGACGTTATCACGATGTCTGACGGTTCAGTTGTGACAGTAGATCACGAAACACTGAATGTCGTAGACCAGTTCACGGTAGACTCCGCCAATTCTGTGGGTGGCGTCTCTCCAACAGACGTACTTACGCAGGTGTCTGTCACACCGGCTGGCGGCTCGGGATTCACACTGACGCTCGATACGGACAATATCGAGCTGAGACTCAAAGAAATGCCGTTGTTCCCTTACGGGTCCGGCGACATGTCGAGTATTCCTATTCAGATAGGTTTGCGCGATGTGAAGAACGTGACATCAGGTATTCAGGGTGGACATCCCCCCGACCTAAAGTACCTTCATAGTGTCTGTGCTGCTGGCGAATCCGCTACTCTCAGAGCTACAAGGTTGACCAAGGATTAGACTATGGGTAACCCTCGCGACTTTCTCAACCTCGGTGTTCACATTGGAGGAAGAAATGTCGCTGCTGGGTCTGTACCCGAATCGGCTCCAACGTTGGCTGGCGCGGGTTTCCCTGTTACTGTGACCCTACGTTCTGGGGTCACAGTAACACCACCGAATATAGCTTGCCTTGTCGACTTTGAAGGTGGTACTGATCCGACAGCGATCATTGAGGTATATGGGTACTTTCCCGAAGCCGTTGACCTGTTGTCGCCTTGGCAGAAAATACTCGAAACAGAAGTAGGGGAGTCTGTGAACCCCTGTGTGACATTCTTTCACGCTGGGTCAAGGCGGATACAGGTCATTGTAGTTTCGGCTACGGGCAGTCCTACCAGTGTTCGCTTGGCTCTTAGGGGTGTTTCAGGCCCTTTACCAGATGAGGACGGAGTGGGCGGCGGCGCTCCGTCCGCCCATGCGCCTACACACATTCGAGGTGGCTCTGATGAGATAGATGGTGATGTCATTGACATCGACTTTACGCCATCAGCGTACACTCCGGATGTGTCACCGCCACAGGTCTCTAGTACAGAACATCTGACAGCACACTTAGCTGGGATAGATACTATTCTGGCCGGTTTGGTTCCCAATGTAGTTGTGGCCAACTGCCTGTCAACTGATACAGAGGGAAAACTGGTTTGTAACAATGGCGATTCTGTCGGTGGTGTCCTTCAGGTCACTACGGCAGATCCGTTCACGAATACAAAAGTTCCAGCTATAGGTGTGATTGTCTCGAAGTCATCATCTACTGATTGCCTCGTTCAAATCTCAGGATTGATAACCGTGTTATCTGGGCTGACTCCGGGTAAGCTCTACTGGCTAAATACCAATGGCACAGCTACAGTAGCGGTTCCAACGGGTGGGACACGTTATGTTCATAGCGTGGGTGTAGCTCTTGCGTCTAATGTCCTGTTGTGGAGACCACAGGACGTTTACACACTAACATAGGAGATGAGAAATGGCGAAAAGGGTCGCAAAGTCAAAACCGAAGGTCAAGGGTAAGAAGAAAGTTACTAAGCTGGATGGGCCACAGCACAAAGAGTTTCCTCCACAGAAACATCCTCCAGAAGACCCCAATCTTCCTTGGCGTGATGAGGAGATGGTTCTTCATATGCCCAAGGTCGACCAGTTTCAAGCTGTGATGTACCGCGAAAAGATGGCGAAGCTAGACGCGCTCGCCGCTACAAAGCGTCTTACCGCTGACAAGCTCGAGTGGCAAGCTCAACAGAAGGTCATGGGCCTTCGGCTGGAAGCCAAAAGGATAGCGGAAGAGGTCGACGAGGCTCGTGCAGAGTACGAGGCTCTCCTCATCCGTATTGGTAGGAAGTTTGGTCTCGACGAAAAGGGTGAGTACCGTGTGAACTTCCTGCACACACATGGGTTCGACTCGGAAACCGGGAAGGTTGTTCTGATAGACCCACAGATACTCAAAAAGGAAGTCTAGGTAATAAACACAAGGGCCGAAAGAAAGGTTACTGAACGTGGCAACTGTTTATCCCCTGTATTTCAACTCCGCTGGTGACCCTCCTGGCCCAAAACCAATGAGCAGTTCGGATGACCTACTCATTGGGGCTTTGGAGATTTCCAGTGGTGGGGATATCTCCCTGTCCGGTGGCGGTACCGTCACAGGACTACCAACGACACCCGTGGGTTCTACCGATGCTGCCTCGAAGGCTTATGTCGACGCGATAGCTGGCGGTGTCGACCCGAAAGCTTCAGTTCGTTACGCTACTGCTGCTGCCTTGGCCGCTTACACAGCTACAGGTTCCGGGGTAGGAAAGTACCTCGAAGCCGACGCCAATGGCGCACTCTCTGTTGACGGTCAGACACCTAGCGTGGATGATCGGATTCTGGTCAAGGACGAAAACTCTGGTGGAGCCGACGTGGACCACGGCATCTACGTCGTTACGACAGTCGGTGACGCTGGTACGCCGTGGCGTTTGACCAGGGCGACTGACTTCGACGAGGACGCGGAAGTCACCTCTGGAGCCCATTGCTGGGTCGAGGAAGGTGATACGCTCGCTTCCACCGCCTGGGTTGTCGTAACGGCTGACCCGATCACCGTTGACACCACGGCAATCGACTGGTCCCAATACGCTGGTGAGGGTCTCTACACGGGCGGGAATGGTATCGCCATCTCCGGTTCACGTGAAATCACCGTGGATCTCTCCGCAACTTCTGGTCTTGAATTCGATACCGGGAAGCTCCAGGTCAAGGACTACTACGGTATCACTGTCGATGCCAATGGTGTGAGTGTGGACGGCTACGCTGGTATCACAGTTGACGCCAATGGTGTCAGCGTTGACGCTGGTGACGGTCTTATCGCGAACGCAGGTGGTGACCTGGATGTCGAGCTTTCGGCTACCTCAGGTCTCGAGTTCTCTACTGGACAGCTCCAGGTCAAGGTAGATCCAGCTGGTGCAATCGACAGATTGGCGGCTGGGCTCCATGTCCGTACTGATGACACAACCATCCAGATCAACGGCTCCAATGAGCTGGAGGTTTTGGCAGCTTCCACAGCCAACAGGCTCGAGGCTGAGAGAACGGCAGCTGAGGCGCTCGCCTTGGGCGACGCTATCGAGTTCGGGACCACAGCTGACCGTATCCGAGAATGTCAGGCAAGCGTAGGAGCGCGTGTCGACTGTTGTGGTGTGGTCGAAGAGGCTGGTGGTATCGGCTCAGGCTCGACAGGCACAGTGGTACACAGTGGTATCGCTGTAGGTGTCATCTCTGGCGCTACGGTTGGTCAACGCTTCTACGTTGGACGTACTGGCGGTATTGTGCAGGGTGTCAGCTCCCTTATCGCTGGAGACCATGTGGTCTTCGTAGGTCAGGCTGTGAACGCCAACGACCTGTACGTACAACCGCAGTATATCACCCAAATCTGATCGGAGTAAGATCACATGGCTATAGGGACTGAGAGAGTCCAAGTAGCCAAATACGAGTCTTCCGGGGGTGGTGGGGATGACAATGATGCTGGTATTCATCAGAATCCTACTCCCATCAACCCTCAGGAAGACGTTGTAGAAGCTGCTGGAGTCTACCTACAAGACGCTAGTGATAGAGATCAGAATGTTTACATAGCTAGGGCTAGTGGTCGGGCAGTTTGGCGTGATACGGTTGTAACTTCTCCCGTTATTATGGGTAATGCCTTACAACTTCAAGGTCAGACGTTACATACCTCAGTTCCAACTGCCGATCAATACCTTAGATGGAATAACACAGAATCTCGTTGGGAAGCTCAGGATGGTCCTACACCAGGTTTTGGTAACTGGTATGACCATGCTCAAGATTCTGACGAGATCGGTACTAGTGGTAGTACATGGGAAGATGCTATACAGCTAGATTTTCCCAGCGACTTAGAGCTAGGAGACTACAGGGTAGATTGTGCTTTGTTAGCTAGGGGCTCATCTAGCTCAACACAGGTAGGCTTACGTCAGACATGGGATGGTGATGTTATCTGTTCCATAGTTGTACAGGCTACAGGTTCTGCTGTGTATATTCCTATGATGAATTTCCATATCCAGGAGGCTATATCAGGTTCTCACACTTTCAAAGTTCAATACAACAAGAGTGGTGGTGCTGGTACAGCTTACGTGAGCCATAGGATAGCTATGGGGTTACGGGTAGCATGATGACAGACTACGATTACCTAATAACAGACACACTTTACGACAAGCTAGACCCAGACAAGTTGAAAAACGAAGTGCATGAGAATCCTGATATCACAATTGGGGTGGATCGTGTAACTTACCAAGTGACTGCCGGTACCTTCAAAGTTTGGATGAAGGCTGACCTGGACGCTACCCAAAAGACAGAGCTTGATTCGACGGTAGCGGCTCATGATGGTGAACCAGAACCTGATGAGGGGATGCCTGTCTCTGTGACTAATGAGGCTTTACCTACAGAGGTTACGAATCATCCGATAGTCATCAATGACCTTCGAGAGGACAGCAGAGTTGATCTGTTTTCGATCAACTTATGTGACAAGTGTACGTGGTACTCTGGTTCTCAAGAGCAAAATGATGAGGTACTTACAACGTCAGATAACTTGACGTTTTCATCTACACACATGCATTGGATAGACCTCTATCACGCTCGTCTCTCAGACGAGGATGACTTGGTAGGTGACTATCCTATTGCTGTGACAGTCAACGATTCGCCAGTCACTATGGATACTCCTTTTGGTCCTGGTGGTGACGAGGATTACAGTATCTCTCCAGAGAGTGGTGAAATCACGTTCCATACTGCCTTGGACCCTTCAGATGTAGTCAAGGCTAGCTTTCATTACGCCGACACCAGCGAGTGGGTTGTAGAACCTGCCGCCGGGAAGACTCTTGAGCTACTCAAGGCTGAGTGTCAGCTATCCAAGAGTATTGATATCAAGGATACTATCCAATATGAAGTCCTTATTCTAGGGCAGTATGTTGGTGGTCCTCCTGGGGTTCTTGTACCCATTCGTACCAAGAAGTACAAATGTGTGAAAGACTTCATCAACGAATCAAATGGTGCCTATCCAGAGGTTCCGGCCTTTGGTGGCTCTAGTCGGGGTATTTCAGACCCAGTTCTGATCTTCCCATGGTTATACTTAGCAAAAACTCAACTCCTATCCGCTTACGGAATGGCTGTCAAGGTAAGGCTGGCAGCTGACCAGGTGTGTGATGGTGAGTTGGCGGTTGTAACATTCTACTGTGTGAGTACAGATGCCAGCTAAGGGAGTACGTGATGAGCGGAAGTAGAATGGAGGCGGTAGCGTTGGACGAATGCAAAACAGAGGATGATATCATGGGGAGGATCTATGAAGAGGTTTTCTCTATGAGTAAACGCCTCTATGCCGTGGAGAAGAGCCTTACTATGTTGGTAAACGCTTTTCAAACACATGGCATCCGATTGACCAAGTTGGAGAGTGTGGGGCCTCCCACACCTGCTCCTGAGGGTTCTGACAATGGCCGATGACAAACATGGTGCTATGACACCCGTCCCACGGGCGTTTTTGAACACTCTCAGCGATGATCTGAGTGAGATCAAGCGTGACACAAGATCCACGAACGAAGCCATAGTCGAACTTCGGACTGATATGCGGGCCACGAAGGGGCGCGTGAAGAAACTCGAGAATCACATACCATGCGAGGCTGTGGCAGAAGTCAAGGATGACACGAAAAAGCTCATTCTCAAGGTAAATACCGCTGAGGCCAATATCGCGGAGCAATCTACTGATCTGGATGCGATCACCAAAAAGGATTCAAAACGCGTCTACTGGCTTTTAGGGGCTGCTGTGGTGGTTGTGGGGGCAGTGGCCGGATGGCTTACTACCATGGCTACCATGGAAGCTAACGTAGATACGCTCCAGTCAGAGCAAACAAACATCAGGGACGAGATCAAGGGTTTACGTTCTGCCACCTTTCAGCATACTGAAGAGGTACAGGAGGCTACAGAAGCCGTTCAATCTGCCGCTACAGAGATGCAGAATGGGAAGGAACACACCATTCCTGTCGATATTTGGTACAGCACGCTATCTGAAGAGGATAAACGTCTATTGCGTCGTAGGGGGATCAACGTACCTATTCAACTTGTAAATGACCTTCCTGTGGAGGCTGCCGCGCCAGCGGAGAATTCCACAGAGATTCCTACCTACGCTCGTTAGTTCAGGCAAATCACCCCCCAGACTACGGTCTGGGGGGTATACTTACACTGTACTATGATGTAGGTGTTTTCCCTACAGTGAAACTATGAATCAAACCCATAATGACTATGACAAGCTCGTTGACGATAGTCATAAGTCATAATGATTATGGGTGATCTGAGCCAGATCAAATTGATATAAGTCATAATGATTATAGGCCTTGACGGTCCTATATCCTGGTCATGTGTCCAGTAAATGGTTCTAACCTCTTGGAATCATAGGCTTTTTCTGTGTAGGTGTTTATCCTACACAGAATCGACCCCAAATTTTTTTCGTCGCTGTAACTTCGCGATATCATGGCGCTTTTCAGGTTTCTCAGAATCGCTATGAAAGATTCTTATCTAACATCTTCGTTCTGAGATAGGTCACTCCACAGAACAGGGGATAATCCTTTGTTTTCACGGCCCTGGAGCCCGGCCCTGGAGCCCGGCCCTGGAGCCCGGCCCTGGAGCCCGGCCCTGGAGCCCGGCCCTGGAGCCCGGCCCTGGAGCCCGGCCCTGGAGCCCGGCCCTGGAGCCCGGCCC
>Ga0180437_10000313_pt1 | contig 95752 bp, 51 predicted proteins | sample SS_ome_4_FD_132410 | JGI IMG/M metagenome (GOLD analysis project Ga0180437, IMG submission 132410) | Hypersaline lake sediment archaeal communities from the Salton Sea, California, USA - SS_3_D_1 metaG | ecosystem: Environmental > Aquatic > Non-marine Saline and Alkaline > Hypersaline >...
AATATGCATATTGGGGAAGGAATCTGCTTGAACTACAAGCAGATTAAAGGTATATGAAAGGAAATATAACCGACCTATTTTGAAAGCGCCCATAGCGCCCTAATTTGAAGCGCCCAATGACAAAGAACAGAAGAGTGACACCAACAAATTACATATTCCCCCTCCCACAAATAGTATCTTATTGTTATCATTAACAACACAACCTTTTGGTAAGCGTCCGACAAAGTACACTTCCAACGGAGAAAGAATGAATGTAAATCAATTCTCAGGAATCAGTTCCCACCAAAGTCGTGGATAATCCTGGCCTTCGAGAATCCACCAGATATCTTCGGTGCCATTGGCCGTTTCATCCACGAAGTCCCAGCCGGCGTCCAGGAATGTGCTCACCGTCTGCAACTCGGTCGTTGTTTTGCCTGTGCCCCCGGCACTATCGGTTACGCCCGAAGTCTGTGTATCCCACATACACCAGTACACATTGTCCTCATAGCTACTTTTCCCTGCCAGCCCGCCGACCAGCCAGATACCCTTGACTGTGCCGGTGCAGTAGCACATCCCGGTCTGTCCATCGTTTTCTCCCACCAGCCCGCCGACATAATAGCCGCCATTGACGATAGCGGTGCTGTAGCAGTTTGTCGTATCTTGGCTGTTATACCCCACCAGACCGCCGATATAGTAGCCGCCGCTGACTTCACCGGTGCTGAAGCATTGTGTCACATTACCCGAGTTGAAACCCACCAGGCCACCAATATAATTTTGCCCATTAACCGCTCCTGTGCTGTAGCATTGGGTTACATCGCCCAAATTGAAGCCAATCAGCCCACCCACATAGGAGGACCATCTTGTAACAATACCCGTGCTGTAGCATTGGATCACTTGCCCATTGTTTCGCCCCGCCAGTGCACCGATGTACTTACCTAAACCGGTTATGTTGACATCCACAACACCCAAGTATTTGGCCTTGGCCGTCGGTGCGAGTTCCCCGAACATCCCCAGGTATTCGCCGCTCTCGAATGTCAGGTGCGAGATGGTGTGATCATTACCATCAAATGTGCTGCTATATGGGAATTCGTTGTCGCCTATGGTGTAGAAATGAGTACCTGTCAAGTCGAGATCAGCAACGACCTTAAAATGACATTCCATAAGTCGTGGGTTGTGACCAATGCTGTTCAACTGCTCTGCTGTCGAGATAGTATAAGGATCATTAGGTTCGCCGATACCTGCGGAGAACGCCGGCAGACCGAATCCCAGCGGCAGTTGCCAGTAAAGAATTGGGTATCCACCGCCTTCCGGCTCAGCCCAGATATCATGTGGTCCATCCGTCTGGCCAAGAAGGTCCCACCCGGCTGCTCTGTATGTGTCCGGATCCTGCATCTCGGGCGTGGTCTTGCCTGTGCCGCCGGCACTAATCGCTTGGTTTGAGGTCTGGATATCCCAGAAACTGTCAGTCATCGTTGCTGCAATTGTGCTGTCCCCCACCAGTCCTCCAACATGCTGTCCGGACCCCGTGACTGCACCTGTGCTGTAGCTGGCGGCTATATCACCGAAGCTGTTTTCACCGACTAATCCCCCGACACAATCCCTGCCATTGACCGCCCCAGTGTTGTAACAGCTGGCCACTGAACCTTCGTTGCTCCCTATGAGACCCCCGATACCGTGGTCGGTACCGTCGACAGCACCCGCGCTGTAGCAGTCGCTGATCCTACCGGCGTTGCGTCCTGCCAGGCCGCCGACATCAGAATCGCCCATAACAGCACCAGTGCTGCAGCAGGCGGTTATGCGGATGTAGCCGTTTTCGCCCACCAGCCCCCCGACGCCCGAGGTTCCGCTGACCGTACCGCTGCTGCGGCTATGCGTCACAATACCAGAGTTTTTTCCCACTAATCCTCCGACGCCTGAAGCACCGCTGACTGTACCGCTGCTGCGGCTCTGTGTTACATCACCATAGTTAGTGCCCGCCAAACCGCCGGTCAGGTCTTTGCCGTTGACCGTTGCTGTGTTGTAGCAGTCGGAGATAGAACCGTTATCGTTGTTCCCCACCAGCCCGCCGATATTCCAGTCGCCGCTGACTTCGCCCGTGATGTAGCATTGGGTCACAGTACCGGAGTTGACACTCACCAAGCCACCGACAAAACCGCCCGAACCGGTTATGTTGACGTCAACAACGCCCAGGTTCCTGACCTCGGCCCACGATGCCAGGTGGCCAAACAGGCCGAGATTCCATTCGCCTCTGATTGTTAAGTTCGAGATCGTGTGACCGTTACCGTCAAGAACTCCAGCAAAAGGAAACAACCTGTGCATAACTGGGGCTGCGATGACAGCCTTGCTGAAGACCTGGCGGCCGGGGAGGTTCGGGTCCAGATCGATGTCAGTTGTAATAATGAAGTGCTTGCCGTAATCATCTGGAGTCTCGCCGAGGGCGATTAGGTCGGCAGCAGTAGCGATCTGGTATGGGTCGTTATGAACTCCTGTGCCGCCGCTGTATTTGGCATAAGCAGGTATGGCAATAAGGCAAATCGTTAACGTAAGAAGCGAGGCTCTCATGGCTCGTTATCCTCCAGACAAAACGATGTTATAACTATTGTTCAAATATAATATCGAAAGTTACTCTCCGATATTCTCCAAAGGCTCATCAGGATTTATCTCCCACCACAAGCGCGGATAGTCCTGTCCTTCAAAAATGCACCAGATATCCTCCGTGCCATTGTCTGTTTCGTTCACAAAATCCCAGCCGACTTCCAGGAATGTGATTGCTCTCTGCATCTCGGCCGTCGTCTTGCCTGTGCCCCCGGCGCTCGTGGTCTGTCCACTAGTCTGGAGGTCCCAGAAGCTGGCGGTGACGTCATCCGGCCAGAACGAGCCCACAAGTCCACCGGTGTCTTCTCCACCGCTGACCGCACCTATGCTGTAACATTGTGTCACATCGCCAGTATTGAGGCCCAACAATCCGCCCGCGCCGAGATTCCCGTTGACCTGACCTGTGCTGTAACAGTCAGTCACATCCTCTTTGTTGTCTCCCACCAGGCCGCCGATTCCGCGTTCGCCGCTAACCACAACAGAACTGAAGCATTGTGTCAGATTGCCTTCGTTGTACCCCACCAGCCCACCAATGCTGTTTTTCCCACTGACCGCGCCGGTGCAGTAGCTTTTTGTTAGAGCGCCTTCGTTCGCCCCCGCCAAGCCACCAACACGGGATCCTGGATCGGTGATGTTGACGTTCACTAATCCCAGGTTTTTGACCTCGGCATTCAATGCTACCTGGCCGAATAACCCGACATGTCCTCCGCCATAACCATGGATAGTCAGGTGCGAAATCTCCAGGTTGTTTCCGTCGAAGGTGCCGAAAAACCATGGAATCACTGCAGAACACCAGCGGATATTCGAAAGGTCAATGGAAGTGGCCAGCTTGTAATGAGCGCAGGGATTGTAGTGGACCACTGCTCCCAGTTGCATTACGTCAGATAACAAATAAGGCTCTTCAGGCGTGCCCTCGCCCTGCAATTGATGTGGGGTGTAACCGTTAAAGATCGCTAAAATCGGATAGCCCCCTTCGGCCGGCATCTGCCATATCTCAGAGGTGCCGTCATCAACTGTGCCTGCAAAGTCCCATCCGGCATCCAGATAGGTCTGGATGTCTTGCATCTGAGCCGTATTCAAGCCTATGCCTCCGTAACTCTCTGTTTGGCCAGAGGTCTGGGTATCCCAGAAACATTGGATGAAACTGTCCCTGGCGTACCCGGCAGCCAATCCGCCGAAATGCGTTTCGCCGCTAACCATTCCGGTGCTATAGCTGTTCAGTATTGTGCCGCCGGCGTGCCCAACCAATCCACCCACATACTCCTTTCCGCTGACCGAGCCCGTGGTGTAACAGTTCAAGATAGTTGCCAGGACGTTTTGTCTACCCACCAGCCCGCCTATATCTTGTCCGCCGCCGCTGACCCAACCGGTACTGTGGCAGCCCATCACGCTACCAGAGTTCGATCCAATCAATCCGCCGACGTAGTCGCCGGTCCCTTCTACCGAGCCGGTGGAACGGCAGTCGGCGATAATGCCTCCGTTACTGCCCAGGAGACCGCCGACATATTTGGTGCCACTAACCACGCCGGCAGCCTCGCAGGCAATTAAGCTACCGCCTCGATTCGATCCCATGAAGCCGCCAACATACGGACCACTTCCATCGACTACGCCAAGCGCGTAACAGTTTTTGATAATTCCGGCAGAATTCTCTCCAATTAATCCACCTATTGTACCGAGAGTAGATTCTGTACCAACAACATCGCCCGCGGCGTAACAGCAAGTCAATGTACTCTCAGAGTTACATCCCACCAGCCCGCCGACATTCCACTTGCCGATGACCGAGCCAGTAGCGTTGCAGTCGACGATGCTACACCCGTAATTCTCTCCCACCAGACCACCTACGCTGTTACTGCTACTTGTGACATCTCCGGTCGCACGGCAAGAGATGATGTCGCAACGATAGTTGTTCCCAACCAATCCTGCTACGTATCGATTGGTAGCAGTGACTGCACCGGTCGCGGAACAGCCACTGATCTTCCCGACGCCATTTCTTCCGACGAGTCCGAATCTATTCTGCCGGGTGCTGTGTCCAACCAATCCCCCAGTACTCCAACCACTGCCTGATACTGAGCCGCTGGCCCAGCAATTAGTGATTGGTCCTCCCGAGTTGGAACCCACCAGGCCGCCGACGTAACCACTCATAAAGCTTTCTCCGCCGACCGATCCTGTGGCGTAACATTCACTGAGCTTGGCTTCGTCGTTATGCCCCACGAGGCCCCCGATATCTCCAATACTCCCGACGACATTACTATCAGCATGGCATGCGCTGAGGTCACCTTCTATGTTGTTCAATCCCACGAGTCCGCCGACCTCATTTAGACCTCGGACGGAACCTGTGGCATAACAGGCAATAAGCTCACCGTCGTTGATTCCTACGAGGCCACCGACGCATTCATGCCCGTTGACTGAACCGGAGCTGTAGCAATTGGTAACACTGCCGCCACCATAGTACCCTATCAGTCCCCCTACAGCCGATTGCCCATCTACCGTACCGGTGCTGTAGCACTCTGTCACAATACCACCTTCGTTAGCACCTGCGAGCCCTCCGACATAGTCATCAGAGCCAGTTATGTTAACATCCAGAAGGCCCAGGTTACCGATCCTGGCTTCTGTTGTAAGGGTGCCGAACAGACCAAGATGTTGCGCTCCCCTGATTGTCAAATTTGAGATTGTGTGACCATTGCCGTCAAACACGCCGACAAAAGGAGTCACCCCATACCAGGTTGATGCGATGACGGCTTTGTTGAATACCTTACGTCCGCCGAGGCGTGGATCCAGATCTATGTCGGCCGTGAGAACAAAGTGCTTGCCATAATCATTGGGGCTGTTGCCCAGCAGGATCAGGTCGGCGGCCGTGGCAATTTGGTACGGATCGTTCGGCTCTCCAGTACCGCCGCTGTATTTGGCATAAGCGGGTATGCTTAGAGAGAAGATTACTATTGTTAAAAGGATACTCCACTGAAGTCGTAAAATTCTTGCCAAAGTCATTTGATGACCTCCTCCTGTCCGTCCCTAGCCAACGGAACAAACGCCCGGTATTCAAGTTTCTTTCAAGAACACAACGAATTGACATGACAGGGATTAGCCTACAATCTTTGTCAGTAATTAATATTACCAAAATGGGCTTATAAAAGTCAATCGAAAAATTATATTGATACTTTAAGAACATCAAATGCGGAAAATCCCGCTATTTGTCAATTGAAAGATGCTTTTTCCAGCCTGGCGGGGTCAATTCGGCAATTTTACTGGCTTGGTGGGTACTGATGCGTTCAAAAACATCACGGAGATATTCAAATGGATCAATATAGCAAAGCTTGTAACTGGCAATGAGGCTGTAGCACAGCTAAAACTGTTTTCACAAAAACAGAAATGCGGTTATTGGATAATCTTGTCCCTGAAAAGAATAAATCATACAAGAAAACAATAAAAATATCTGACTTTGTTTGCAAAACTTGGTGATCCATCGCCCGGCAATATCGTAGTGTGGAGAGGATTCCTGAGGTTATCCGATATTCATCTGGGATTCAGTTTGGCTCAAACATCTGTGCTCAAACATCTGTGGGTAATTGAAAGCTTGACCGGACGAATATACCTTTTGTCACCATTATGTCTCTATGTCCAGACATTTCGGTGAAAACTGTTAATGTTAAAATCCCTGTCAAGTGAAAAAAACGAGCTTTTTCCTTGTTATCGGTCTGGAAATAGTCCTTGTTGTCCGATGACTATGTCGAGCAAATTATAAGGATGAAATACGGATTCTACACAAAAAGCCGAGAATGAAAATGGACGTGAAACGGGATTTTCGGCCAAAACGTAATATCCCCGGCAGGATTCGAACCTGCACCCTTCAGCTCCGGAGGCCAACGCTCTATCCAATTGAGCTACGGGGACGAAAAACTTCCCTATATCATACAAATATACAAAAGTAGCTATCATGTCAAGATTGTAGCGATTTTATTCATTATTTTTACTGTTTTCTGCTTTTCACGTCACATAGTTATCGTGTAAAGGAACTTACTCTATAGAGGTAGTTCATAACGGCAATAATTCAAGCCGTTTCGTGTTTTGCACGTGTAAATATACTTCGAATATGTTATAATGATGTAAGCAAAGAAAGGAATGGAAGGTCGATAAATGACATTCAAAAATTCGAAGCAAGTTTGTTTTACTTTATTTGTAATTTCTTTCACACTCTCGACTTACGTTCAAGCTGCAAAGTCCAGAGTGCAGTTTGACAAGGTAGATTGGCTTGCCGGACCGGCAGGGCGGATCAAAGCAATAAGATATTTTCAGGTTAAAAATGCACAGACGGAACCAATCTCTAATTTCAAGCTCTTTTCTTTTGAACCTGCTGATTTACAGAATCTAAATACTATCGATTCTCCTCCCATAGCCGGATTTGTTCCCCTTATTGCCGTGGCTGTAACAGATAAGCGGTCAGATGATCTTGACTGGGTAGCAGAGCCACACATGTCCGTCACAGGACGGTATTTAACAGAAAATCCGGCAATAAACTATACCATCGGCCTGTTCGATACCGGTGCTTCGACCAATATCATAAGTAATGCCGGGGCTATCCGTACAGGGATCTATTCTTCTGATTTATTAACCTCAAGCACGGTTGAGATTGAAGGTGCGATTCGCAATGTTGTCGCCGGTGTAAGCCAGCCTTTAGGCGTCTTTATGGATGGACTTGCGGCAATTGACCAAAACACGATGACGTTGGACGATTCGAATATGGTTGGACAAAGCAATTTATCTGTTGTTGTGGGAGATATTCCCGCGCCCAATGAGCCCGACCTGCCTACTGTTATTGGAACACCTGTGAGTGTATACTACGTCACGGCCATTTCCAATGAACATCAGATTTCAGTAATATATGACGGCAATAACTACACTTCACCTGATATAAAATTTTACGACCATTTTGATTTTCGGATACCGGATTATGAAAACAGAGTGCCATTAAATCTGATACCTGCTGGAGCTGCCGACGTACAGTACTTTCCGGATCTTGAGGGAATCATAGACTTTGTTTTCCAGCCCGGCAGCCCCTCAATAATAGGAAGCCTGTTGCAAAGCCTCTTTTTCGTAAACAGTGTGGATCTTCGCAATGGAGCAAATAGCGCGATTGATCGTAACCGTTTCATGCTGGATACAGGCGCCCAAATAACCGTAGTGGGAACAAATGTTGGATCGCGTCTCGGATTAAATCCGGACAATCCCGATTTTGATGTGGAAGTCCAGGATGTCACTGGCTACATTTCAATAGAGCCGGGCTTCTATATCGATTCTCTTGAGATTCCGGCTCTTGGTAATTGGCTTCGATTTACAAACGTTCCGGTTGTTATGCTCGACGTCGGTTCGCCCGAAGGTGGATTCCTCGACGGCATAATAGGCATGAATCTCTTCACGGAATTCAATCTTGTTCTGCGCGGTGGAGGATTGTTCGGACAGGATCCTCCTTCTCTCGAATTCGAGCGGATTCCGTACCGTTTGATTGCAGACATTGCTCCGGAAGAAGGAGATGGTGTCGTCGACACTTTGGATTTCATAACTCTTGCTGAAGCATGGCTTGCAACGCCTGCTTCACCTAACTGGAACTCTAAAGCTGACCTGGCACCTCGCTTTACGCCGGACAGCATAATCGACTTTCTCGATTTTGCCGTGCTGGCAGAGAATTGGCTTGATTCCGCTACACATAACGACAATAGAATTCAAATCGATTAGCCTTGTAAAGACAATCCTTTCCCAAATTGTAAGGCAATTATTTGACATCGTTACTTTTTATAAATATCATCTACGAATTGTTATATTCCTTAGTTTATAGGATCGTTAGATGAGATATGTTTTGGATTTGTTGTATTTATTTGCCGGTCTGGCTTACAGTCCCGTTATCATATATCGGGCCATCAGGCATGGCCGCTATCGCACCGGCTGGGCCGAGCGTTTCGGAAGCATCAGCAGGAAAAGCCCCGAGAAAAAATGTATCTGGCTTCATGCTGTCAGTGTTGGCGAAGTAAACGCTGCTAAAACTATAATAAAAGAACTTGAAGCGAGGTTCATTGATTTCGAAATCGTCATCAGTACGACCACTGATACAGGTTTTGCACGAGCGGCCAGCCTTTTCAGTAAGGATCATCAGGTTTTCTATTTTCCATTCGATTTTTCCTGGGCAATCCGTCGTGCCTTCAGGCGAATTCAACCAGCGATCTGCCTGCTTATGGAATTAGAAGTTTGGCCTAACTTCGTCGACACAGCCAAGCGGCTCAACGTTCCTGTCGTTGTGGTCAACGGTCGAATTAGTGACAGGAGCTTTCCCAAGTACAAAAGAGTAAAACTGCTTGTTAGGCACATCTTCCGAAAAGTGAATCTGGTCCTCGCCCAAACCGACGAATACGCTCAACGCTTCAGAGAAATCGGTGCCGGTAATGTCATAGTCACCAGCTCGCTGAAATACGACACCGCCCAGATTACAGATAAAGTTCAAGGTGCTGATGCTCTTGCGGCACAGCTTAATATAAGCAACGAGAGAATATGGGTTGCAGGCGGCACTGGTCCCGGTGAAGAACAAATAATCCTGGACGTATTCAAACATCTAAAACAGTCTGGTCAATTAGAAGAGATGCGGGTTGTCATCGTTCCAAGAAAGCCGGAAAGATTTGATGAAGTTGCTGAGATAATTAAGAGTGCAGGTTTCGATTTTCTCCGCTACAGCTCGATTAAAAATACCGAGGTCAAATGCAAGCAAAAGCCTCTGGTGATTCTTGGTGATACGATGGGTGACCTGAGGAAATTTTACTGCCTTGCAAACGTAATCTTCGTTGGCAGGTCTCTGGTTCCAATGGGAGGTTCCGACATGATAGAGGCGGCGGCTCTTGGCAAGTACACAATTTTCGGGCCCCACACCTTCAATTTCAGACAAACCGTAGAAGTGCTTTTGGCCGGTAACGGGGCTATCGTTGTCAATGATGCGGACGAGTTGCTTAAGGCAATTCAAAAGTGCTTCCTCGAACCGGATTATGCCCATGAGATCGCCCGAAATGGTCAAAATGTCATCAAAAAGAACCAGGGTGCGACCTTTAGGACCATTGAACAAATAGCCAAATTGCTCAATAAGACTTGATGGATTAACTCTGTAAGTTAGGCGGTATTTATCAGTCCGGCTACAGCTTCGATATGTGCCGGGCTGGCTCCACAACAGCCGCCGATAATACTCACACCGGCTGAATTAATTTTCTGCGCTGCAGCGGCAAAATCTTCCGGCGAGACTTTGTATAGAGCTTTATTATCAACCAATTCAGGCTTGCCAGCATTAGGTTCAGCACAAATCGCCAAATCATCAGACAGGGCTCTCACTGTCGCTACAAATTCCTCCGACAGCACCACATATTCGTCAAGTGACAGAGTGCCGCAATTGAATCCGACTGCGTCCACATTCAGAGGAACTATTTTCGATACGGCAGCTTCGATATCAACACCCATTATCGTCTTAAAACTGTCGCCGGCCCTGTCAAAAGACATCGATACAAGCACAGGTTGATCGCCAGCAACGGATTTTACCGCCTCGATAGCGATGAGAGTTTCATCGAGGGCTGTCATTGTCTCGATGATGAAACCTTCCACACCACCGTCTAAAAGAGCCTCGGCTTGTGCCGTAAAAGCGTCCTTCAACTCATCCGGTTTTAGTGCTCCCAACGGCTCCAAAAAATCCCCGCTTGGGCCGATATCACCGAGAACATAGTTTTCTTCTCCCGCTACTTGTCTGGCCAACTCTGCTCCGGCCTTGTTTATTCGGGCTGCCTGCTCAGCAAACTCGTGCCGGGCCAGGGTATATTTGTTAGCACCAAAAGTATTGGTAATAATCGCATCGCTGCCCGCGAGCAGGTAGGCATTATGAATATCGGAAATGATGCCTGCTGAATCGACGTTCAGATATTCATTGCATGCACCGACTTGAATCCCGCGAGCAATCAATTGGGTTCCCATTGCCCCATCTAATATGAGCGGCCCCTTTTTGATTTTCTCTTTCAGGCTTATCCTGGGCATAAACGAATTCCTTGTTCGTTTTACTGGTCCTGTTCGAACCACTTTCCATTAACGACTCTATAGACGGTTTTGATACCTCTTGGCGGAGTGCGACGGAAAAGTATATTTCGCAGCGGTTCTGTGATCGTTGCCGGTTTTATGGAATTTAGGTCAAGAGTGATACTTAGAGATATTTCTCCGGTTTCCCGGGAATACGTTGTAACCTTAATCAAAGATGGAACAAAAAATCCATCGGATACTTCTTTGTACTTATCTAATTTGGCATCGGCAACAATTTGACCATCTCGACTGAAAAATTCTATCTTACGTACTCTATAGTCACAGCTATAGATATATATTTTTTTAATCACTACATCCTGCTGCCGTTTCGATATTACATCATACGGGCCCTCATTAGACAATGACCAGTTCCGCTGCGATTCCACTTCCCCGATTCCGAGAGACTCCAGCAACGTCCTGGGATTAATTACAAGTCCCTCTGACAAGTCCTGCTCAGACCAATAACCCCACCAGTGAGTGCTGATTTCTTTTGGACTTATTGAAAGCCAGAATTCCTTCTCGTTCGAACCGAGTACTATAGCTTTGGGGACCAGAGCTTTATCACCCTGTAAATAAAGTTCTACAGGCGGATTTACCCGGAGTTTTACGTTGAAGTTTTCCCGCTGTAGTTTTTTCTTTCCTTCTATATTATACTCAAAACGACATTGTCCATTGGCCCGAAGCGGCACAACATTTCGTGATTGTGACTGCAATGCAGCCAATGTATCAGAGACAGAATCTTTGCCAGGGCAGATCTTCGTAGGTTGACGGAATCGGGTCTCACAACCAGCGAGAATCAATATTACTACAGGAATGTATGGAATTAGCTTTTGTAAAATTTTCATATAAGCTCCTAATCTGTTGCCTGGATTCGATAATTCCCAGTAGAAACGAGTTTACAAATCCGCCTGGAGAATCTCACCTATCTGCGATGATAACTGCTCGATTTGCTCCTCGTCGAGATGCGGATTAACGACTTCGACAATCTGTTTCTCACCTACTATTCTTAAGCACCATATTTCCTGGTCGTCTACGTTTTTTGTTTCATCGTATTTCAGAATCCTTTTTCGCATCAGAATTAATGCAAGGGCAAAGCGGAAATTGACTTTTTCCTGCTCGGTTTCTTTTTCCAGCCGTTCGAAGAAGGCCATCAGCATCTGGTCGTCAACGAACAACTGTTTTTTCTGGCCAGGCTCCGGCAACCTCGTTTTCCAGTAGCAAAAAACATCCGGTTTTTCGCTCTCCCAGTAATCGGCACAGAAATCCCGCCTTTGCAGTCCTTCCTCGGTCTCAACCAGGGCGGCGAAATATTCTTCACCGTATTCTATTTTCCTTTCCGTGCCGTAGCATTGTCCCAGCGGCTTATTAATTTCCCATTCGCTCATATTACTTCACACTCCATTTCAATCCATTGAGCAGACTGGACTCTATAATCAATTTCCTCAGCCTCTCAACTGTTGGTGCAGCTAATACAATGATGTTCATTTCGCGAGCTTTGCTCTTGAGTTCTAATGTCTTTCCCTGCTTTAGTGCCGATTCAATCGCCGACCAGGCGACCGGTAGAATATCTTCGTACTCAACCGGAATACGATCATCAGTATCAAGCGAAAAAAGCAATACGATGATGTCACCCGGTTTCTTGCCCCAGATACCTTCTTTAAAGATACTGTCATAGGATTTTTTGTCATGGTACCGTCCGGTTTTGTTATAAGTGACCTGCCGCACTACTTCGAAGATTTCTTGAAACATATAAATTTTGACAGGACTCATGACATATATGTTCGGCAGAGTGGTACCTGATCTCGGCCGGATTTTTTCAGCAGTGCCGCCTTTAGTTTGATCCGTCCTTTCCAATCCAAGAAGTTTTGACTCCCTGATGAGCTGTTTGAGCTGCTGCCGTTTTGGAGCCGCCAGAAGAATGATATTTGAGTCACGAGCTTTGCCTTTAAGCTCGACGGTGTTTCCCTTCTGCAAATCGGCCTCAATTTCCGGCCATGGTTTGGGTAGCAGGTCTTCATAATCATCCGGAATGCGTTCTTTCGTATCGAGGGAAAAAAGCATGACAATCACATCACCCGGCTTCTTGGTAAAAACACCATTGAAGATATTATCGTAAAATTTCTTTTGGTGTGGGCGTCCGGTTTTGTTGTATGTGGTTTTCTTTACTCTCGCAGTGACCTCATCCCAAATACTGAAATCCGATGGTTCTTTCCGAGCCGGCTCTATGATAAATATATTAGGTAGAGGACTGGAGGAGAGTTCCTCAAGTGTATAAGGTGGATTTGGAAGATTACAGTGACATCCGAAAAGATCCGAAATAGCAACAGCCGAGTAAGGATTGCTGTATTTGAATTCGGTAGACTTTTCATTTTTAGCGTATCGCCAGCCCCACGTCGGCGCCAGGTTGGCTTCACTAAGGTCATTGAAAGTTCGCACGTGGCTCTGTAATCCGAACAGATGTTGATCAAGAACAGGTTGTCCCAGTTTGTTGTAATTAAGTCGGCACCAACGACCGCCGACATAGACTTCATTGACTGTATGATTAGTGAAACCTTTACTCGATTTTCTTAAGCCGGCCATCATAATTTCGCGAACCTTGTTGTGCGTAATGTTCTCGTTAACCATAATAAGCTGCTCGCTATTGGATGCATCAACGACAGGACTCAAAATCACCATCCGAGTCGGTATGCCGAGGGCTCGTAACACGGTAGTTAAATAAACAGCAAAGGAAGTGCATGAGCCATGTGTTTTATTGTAAAACATGCCTTTTCCCAACAGTTCATGGTCGAAATGCTGGTCTATCGTCCAGTCGTAATTCTCTTTGTCACGGCCGAACTCATGCTCAAAGGCATCCTCCAGACCCGGATAAACGTTCGGCTGACCATTCGGATAGTAAATGTAAAAAGTTGTAAAAACTTTATCAAGGTATCTTGATTTCTTCATCAGCCATGATGAAACCTGCCTAACAACTTGTTTGTCGGTTAGCTCATCAACTATAATTCCGTCGGCCTTCAACTCCGCCAGCAGGTCCTGTTTCATTTTGGCATCCCAGTAAGTGGTTACACCGGGATTTAAATAGTCTGTCATACCGGCGTAATCCCGCTGCCAGTTCGGATTTTCCTGTATTGATTCATAAGCCGAGGCGAAGGGATAGTGGACAACTTCAAGCTCTATGTAATCATCCGTCTTTTGCATGACCCGAACATCCTGAAAATCGTCATCCAGGTCATTCTTGTCAAGGGGTGGCATAAACCGGAGGATTGAACGAACCGAATAGGTATATTCGCGTCGCTCGTTCCAATCACTATCAGGCACGCTATCACCATCAGTATCCCTTTTCGCCGGATCGGTTAGATATTTGTGCACCTCCTGAAAGTCTGAAAGACCATCGCCGTCTCTGTCAACGGCATTGAGACCGGCCTTGAGTTTTAAATCCGCCGAACCGGTATCTTGACCCGCCTGGCTCGGTCCGGTTACGAAGGAGCAGATATTCAGCAATAAAATGATTATTAATAGAAGCATATGCGGATTTTGACTGAGGTGTTTGCTTAAAAAAACATGTTTCTTAATCATACATCCCCCTTAGTTGAACCTTAGCCATTCGCTTATGTTTTGTACTGTTTTAGAGCCGATGCCTTTGACTTTCTGTAAATCATTGCAATTTTGATAAGCTGGATTTCCAGCGTTTTTTTCATTAAAATTCTCGCGGTATGCAACTATTGCTCCGGCTCTTCCTATTCCCAAGCCAGGCAATCTTATAAGGCTTTCTATCGGAGCATGGTTTGGATTTATTCGACTTTCTAACTCAACTTCACATCGGCCTAAATCTCGTTCGAAGTTTGAGATAAATCCAAAAGAAAAACAAACCGCCAGGCATACGCTGATAACAAATGCGAATGATTGAATCCTGTTTTGTCCGGTATGTTTCATATTATCTATCGTATAGAATTGCTAATGCGAGTCACGGGTGGCGATACCCTTAGCACGATTTGTTTACCTGCTGAAAATGCTGTCGTGCAATTTTTTCAAGGTTCTAAACGATTCTTTAGGTTCGAGCCCTTCTGTCAACAGACCGCTGTGGTCAATGGTGCTATCAGCAGTGTCGATAAGGTTCGAGTAAGTCACCGAGTTAACAAATTGCTTGCTCAATGCAATCTTATAGAATTGTTCGATCCACTGTCCCTGTCGCGATTCGTTCCACTGTTCATGCCATATGCCGGCAACTTCTCCATCTTGTAAATCCTCACCATCCTGACTTGGAACCTCCACATTGGTCATATACAAGGGTTTGGCGATGGGACCGAAGTAATCCAGGATCGCCGATATTTGCATCATGTCCCTAATATGCATGCCTGTCTGATTTTTACCGAACCGTACTTGCAGCCCAAAAGCATCGAAATGGATTCCACTCTGCACAACCATATCCATATACACTAACGGCGGAATGCTGTTGGGTGTTGTCATATAATATTCACCCCATGGGTTGCTGACTTCTATGATCTTCAAGGCCCTGTCACTTGCCTGTTTTACGGCCATATTGGCCGCACGGGTCATTTCTAATATCTGTTCAAATCCGAATCCGAAATGATTACATGCATTCAAACTGCTTATAACATACCACGCCCGAATAGCACTTGAGTAGCGAGCAACTACTTCTGAAACAAAATGATACGCCGTCTCACGAATCTTTTCGAAGCCTGCTCCACCTTTTGCAAGCCATTTGGGCAGATTCTCTTTCGAGAAAAAAAGCAGTGGCCCTGCACTGAGAGTCAGTTTCTTGTTGCTGAGCACTTCAACACATGCGTCAATCTTCGAGAAATCGAATTCGCCTTTGCGAGGTTCGATCTGTGCCCAGTTAATGGGAATCGTCACCGAACCAAATAATTCCAGTAGTTTCTCAACATACACAGGATTATCGATTTCCATAGGATCTATTTTGCAGCCGAAGCAACCTCGGCCAAGGCCGTGGTTTTCCGCTCTTGTATTAAAAAGCGACTCTGCCTGTTTGATCGCAAGTTTTTCAGAAGAGACTATAGCTTTCTTAAGCGATTCATCAGCCAATTTGGCTGCCTTAGACGGCATAGCGATATTTTGAATTGCCTGAATAAACAGGTCCTGTGCCTCTTTCAATAAATCCGCAAGAACTTCTATCTTGTTGAGAAACAGCCAGTCTTCTCGTTTGTTAACGATTTGCATTAGCTTGGCGCGTGCTATTTCAACATTCAAATTATACGGCTGCTTTCTCTCGGGCAGACAGGTTGTTGGTAAAAGAACCTTGCCAAAGCCTTCCACAGGCCATAGCAGGGCCAGTCCTGCTGTCTCCAGATTCGATTTTGTGCACTCTACAAAGCCGTTTTTGAAGGTAATCTGGGCTCTGCGAATACCGATACCGTCGCCACCGAAAAGGTAAGCTCCACATAAGGTGAAATCATCAATAACTTTGCCATTCTTAAAAATCTGGAATTTCACTTGTTCCCTTTGCTTATTAGTCTAAAAACTTAATTTGATAACATAGCTTGTCAGCATCGTTATTCCCGCTTTGGCGGACGCAGGAATCTATGGCCTGCCAGCCATATTCAGTTATAGCACGTTAATTATAGACGTAAAATGCCGAAAACACAATTCAAACTTTGCTTTTAGGCAATTTTATCAGGTACGGAAATGTGTCGCAATATAAGATATGGGCAATTTGAATGTTAATTTGATGCTATTTCACTCTGACTGCACATGCGGTAGTGTTTCATTTGAACTTCATAGAGAAGATTATTCTTTTCGATGAGTTTGGCGATCAGGCTGATTTGGCTTAGCAGCATTTCGATAAGGTCGATATTTATCAAGGTGGATTCAGGGCTGTTTTGAGGCAGAGCAATAATCACATATCCGCAATTGCTCCGATCGGTCGCTAACTGCCCGGCAACGATACTGCAATCGTTTATCTGCGTTACAACCGGCTCGACACCATCGTCGATCTTGGCACATAGTTCTTTCAAAAGTTGATCGCTGATATTCAGCTTTGCGTATTCATCCGAATCACTGGGCCAGCTATGGCCGTCACTGTCCATAATCAACATGATTGGCCCCTGTTCGGGCAAGATTTCAAAAACCTGTCGTGCGATTTGCTCGTTAAGTACAAAACCCGGAGAAGACAGTGATTCGTGTAGATTCATACGACCAGTTCCTTATTTGCTGTATCAATAATGCTATCAGCAGAAACTTCGGTATATTTACACCGGGACTTTCGAAGCTATGAATTTTAAGTCTTATTCTGCTATTTTATTGCAATTGCTGAGCATATGACCGAGCTTATGGGACGAAACGGGCACATATTTCGAACACCGGCAGCAAAGCAAAATCAGGGACCGACCATTGATTTCAGTCTTGCCATTGGGAACTGAGTCCCCGGACAATCAGTTACTCGCGCTCCCGGAGTATCTTTATGGCCGTAAATATTGCTGTTCGAGATACCATATCGTGTTTTTAGAAAGCGGACCAATTCCAGCAGGGATTCCATCTGTAGTGTTGTTGGCACACTATAATCGAAATTACCGACGAGACAAATCCCAATAGCATCTTCATTGGCCCAGTTATCGGGAGTCCCTCCGCAATGGGCGCCGGCTATTTGTCTTCGCCATCGAAATGTCACTTCAACCTCACCATCGCTGCTATTAGATCCGTTACCTATAACGAAATCGTAGCCTACACCATCCCAGTGGTTCTCTTCTCTGTGCATTCTGTCAAATATAGCGGCGTTCCCGGTTTCTGTTGCTGAGTGATGTATTATGATGGCCTCCCACTTCTTTTCCACCCCGGCGGGGGGCAACCAGCCTGTCGGGAAGTCATTCTGGATAACTTCCTGCTTCGGCTTTGGCTCCGGTTTATCGACCTTCGGCGACACAACTTTCGGTTCAATCCTTGTGCTCTCAACAACATCGGGCATTGGTTCATAAGATGCACAACTCCCCAAAATAAATAAGGAACTGCAAATAATAGCCCTAAAGAGCATCTTGTTATATGTATTCATATATGATACCGAATCTTTTTTCGATTCATTTGGCGGGGGCCTGCTTGATGTTAGATCTGAGTTTGATTTTGGTCCTCTGTTAGAGACGGTTTTTCCTTGTATCTGACCATATACACACTATTACCTTCCTCATTATATTTCACAATATCCATATACGAATTCATAAGAAGCAAACCTCTGCCGCCGGGCTCGTAAAGGCCCTTGCCGAACCGCGGATCGTCAACCGATTCCGGCTCGAATCCATGCCCCTCGTCTGTTATAGTAATTTCGACCTTTTCCGAGGTAACGGAATAGTCAATCTTTACTTTCTTGGTCGGATCGTTTTTATTGCCGTGCTTGACGGCATTAAGAAAAGCCTCCTCAAAAGTCAAATGCACGGCAAAAATATCATCTTTATCGAAATTGTGCTCTTCAAGCTTCGCCAGAATCTCTTTGCACACATCAACCACGGCAGATGACTTGCTCTCGACGACTATCGAGCTGTTAATCGGTGTTTTTGATGCCATACACGTATAAAATGAAAAAAACTTACCTAATTCTGTTCGGATAGACCTTCCGTGGCACTTTCAACACTATTATATATATCGAAAGTTTTGGTCAGCCGCGTTATCTTAAAAATTTCGTAGATTTTCGGATTAATATTACACAGCCCTAATTGGCCATCGCTTTCGTAAATCCTTTTACTGACTCGAATTAGGAGACCTAATACGGCAGAAGATAAAAACCGGACGTTGCTGAAATCCAAAATCAGATTTATCCGCACTGCCTGCTCAATAACGGACATAATCGAGTCGGTGAGGGCTTTAATGTCCTGTTCTTCGAGGATTTTCTCATCGGTGAAACGCATTATCGTAGCGTTTCCAGCATATTCAACGCTGATACCCGGCTTAATCGCTGTCATAGAAAGCATCCTAACTGAACAAAATTTACTCCGAATCCTACGGCCCAGCATCATATATGTCAAGTCTTTTGCATTTTAGCACACGTTATAGGCTGTTTTCCTTGAATTCCATATTTAGCATTCCCGCGAAAGGAGAAATCCAGACCGCGCCCAATCATTTTGTCTCGTCTTTATTGTTTAGCGCTTCTGATTTCCGGCCGAAGGCCGGCGATCGGCTTTGTTTGGCTTTGAATTGGCTTTGTTTTTCGCTGCCCCACCACAACAAAATCCTCACAAGTCATTGTTAATAAATGCATTACACAACTTAGGACTCCAAAAAATTGGCTTTGTTTTTTCAACTAAGCAACGAATTCAAACTGCAGATGAACGCAGATAAACGCTGATTTCTGTTATCTGTCATTCCCGCGAAGGCGGGAATCTATAACTAATTCTCCAATTCTATAATCAACTCAACTCTCACTAAATACTATCAACTATGAACTATAGACTATATATATACGAAGCCTAATCTCAAAAAGCGGGCATATTTTTAATAAATCTCCATTACTCAGCGTTCTTTATTCAGCCACAGAGGATGCAGATAAGAATTCAAATAATCAATAGTAAATGGAACACCACGTGGTGTATCCCACTGTGGTCGTAAATAGTCAATTTATGGCTTAGCTATGGCAAGGCCTCCTTGAGACTGCGTTCTTTGTTCTTAGAGCGTATTACGTATCGAGTATGCCATCATGTAAGTGCGACGAATCGCACCATTTTGCTAAAAACGTTGACATTGGGATGAAAATGCGTTATTATAAGACTTAACGCATACAGGAGAGTTTCAGTAAAATGTATATGGGAAACCCCGGCCTGAAATCTGCTCCTGAACAGAGGTTCAAGCCGGAAACAAACATTATTTGCATAAATAGATTTGCTGGAAGAAAGGAAAAAAATGAACTCAGAAAAACTCAATATTAAGGGGATTATCAAGAGGGAATTAACAAACGTCGCTCTAATCGGTATTATTCTTCTTCATATTGCTGCCTTTCCCGTTCAAGCCGCTATGTTTGCCACGAGTGACCTTGAGGGAAGTTGGGAGATTCATATGCTTACATCGGGTGACTATCCTAAATGGAGAGGATGGATGTACGGAACGTTGAATTACGACACAATAGGCAATGGTAAGTTTACGTCTGTCAATAGAAGCGATGGTGATCCTTTCTTGCCCGGAAACGTGAAGACAGCCGTATCATCGTTTGGTGTTGTAACTTTCACCGGCACAGACTTTCACGGCGTAATGAACTCACAGAAAGACATGATTGTAGGTGTTATGACAGATGGCGACGGAGGATATAATCTGATTATTTACACAAAACATGGAACAACCACATTTAACACAAGCGATCTCGAGAGAACATGGTATGCGCATGTTCTTAACTCCGGAGATGCTCCACAATGGGTTGGATGGTATTACAGCACATTAGATGTTGATAGCGATGGAGATTTCACAGTTCTTTCATGTTTAAATAGTGACGGCAGTACGGACTTTTGGATCGACGATTCTTTTAGTATAATAAATAAGGGAGTTGTCTCAGTTGGATCGAATCCATCCGGCCACTCAAGAATGAATGACAATAAAGACTTAATAGTAACGAATTTGACTGATGCTAGTGACGGTTATGCCCTTGGAATTTTGATAAAAGGAGGTGGGGAATTTACTGCCGGCGATTTGCAGGGACATTGGGATTTTCACTCTCTTACCTCAGGCGACTTTCCTCAGCATCCAGGCTGGGCGCACGGTACCCAGACTATCGATGCAGATGGAAATTGTTCCTTTACGTCTATCACCAGAAGTAACGAAATCCCGACAATACCTGAGGAACTAACTGTCGCTATATCATCATCCGGCGTTGTAACACATGCAGGCACAGACTTCCATGGCATCATGAATTCCCAAAAAGACATGGTCGTTGGAGTTATGACAAATCCCTGGGGCGGATATGACATGGTAATAAGTGTTAGAGGCCTCAGGATGATATACAGTTTTGCCTCCTGCAGTGCAGCTTGTACGAATAAGTATAATCCGGGTGCCGTCGGCAATAGCTGGACATACGATGGCTTCGGAGAATATAGCGGCTACACAAAGACCGTCGAAGTTATTTCAACCGAGCCGGTATATGGAGTGAATTGTCTCAAAATGAGAATCGAGGACCCTGTCGAAGGTCTCAGGTACGCATGGATTGCCGAGGACATGCAGGGGAATGCTCACATCTTCAAATTTCAATATGAGTCTCAGCCATCGGTGCAGATCAACAGCGACGATGACATTCCTAACATACATATGATAGCCAATCCCAGGGTCGGGGATACCTGGAGCAGAGATTTTGACGGTTATGGGACGGCTGAGTTCGAGGTGATGTCCATGGATGCCACGGCCGGTGTGTATGAGAACTGTATGAAAGTGAAAGTAAGCTACGCCGGCGGGGGACAGGTACACGCATATTACTATAAGGAGGGCATAGGATTGGTTAAAGAAGAGCGGTGGGACGCTTCCAAAGGATTTATTCTCAAAACCTCAACCCAGAACGGCCTTTAGTTAATTACAATAGTCAATAATCAATTTATGCCATAGGTATAGAAAATAGTCAATGACAAAGTCCTTAGCATTCAGGCCGTTGCCTAATGGTATTTCTTTCATTATATGCTCTTACTTCCACTAATTGATGCGTGAAAAATGAAATAGCACCAAATCCTTAAGTATTTGGTGCTATTTATAGTAGTCTACTTAACTTCTTTACACTCTGTAAGTTAATCTATTTACTGTAATAGTGGGTATTCGGGGATTCCATCGGGCCAGCATGCATCCTGAGGATCAAGATTACATTCCAGCCAATGCTCCATGAATAGCTCCAAATCAAGCTGATCGACTTTACAATCATTATTGAAGTCCATTTCAGGATATTCTGTGCAGATAGTTTGTACGCCAGCCGATTTGCTTGCCTCGGCTGTTCCGCCATAGGCTCCCAAGTTAATTCTACCTCCGTTAGGATTAGGTTCCTGACCAACAGGCATATCCGGATCGCCGCTATCCAAACAAGGACTTGTGACATCATCCATCACCCAAGTTTGGGTCAAGGAATCCCACCTTCCCGCTTCAGATCTCAGATGATAATCACCTTCCACCCAGAAGTTTTCGTCCGGACCATCTGGAATCTCGTTCTTGTCCCAGTAGCCGTTCTCTGCAAACCAAGGTTTCTCCTCCATATTATGTCTTAGATTCTTAATCCCGAGCATAGAACCTGAATATGCAGATCCACGATTAGCAAATATATTATTGTAGGTCACAAATGATTTCTCCATGTTATTGCTATTGTGAGAGTATGCATAAATACCATCATTCATGTTTTGCGCTATGATATTTCCTGAAATTAGATTTGGCGGGATCAAGAAATGCAAACCACTGCCTTTGTTTCCAATAATTGTGCAGTTGATCACAACTGTGGCCCTGCCGGTTTCACTAAAAATGCCATGACCTTCATTGCCTGACACAATACAGTTTTTCATATCAATAGAGCCATCCCCAATACAAATACCAGAGCTCTTGTTACCCGATACTGTACACATGAGAAGTGAAATCATGGATCCATTGGCGCAAATACCATTCCCGCCGTTTTCGTAGATATTACTTTCTTTTAGGTCTATAGAATTACCAGAGCAGGAAATTCCATGGGACATGTTACCATAGACATCACAATCTATCACAGTTCCCACAAGGTTGTGAATACCTTCCTGCCCATTCTCGATAATTGTGCATCTTTCCAGCTTTCCGATACAACCAGAAGTACCGTGCTCAGTATTCTTACTGATGATTGTGTCTGTAATTGTGATGTTTGCCCCATCGGTACACATTACACCAATACGATTGAGGTTAATGATACACCTCTCGATCCTGGGAGCTACACTATTGCCTTCGCAGTGGATACCTATGTCGCCGCCCCTAATTGTGATACCACGGAGCACAGACCTTGATTGTTCGGTATTGCAAAACTCAATTACTTTCCCCACATTGTTTCCATCGATGATAGTGTTATTAACGATGTTGGGATCGTTGGGATCTTTACTCGTTATTGTAATAGCCCTGCCATGGTAGTCGATGTGCTCCTCATATATACCAGGATTGACGATGATTGTGTTAGGATCTCTTGAATTATCGATCGCCTCCTGAATGTTGTTAGGAACATTGGGATCAACACTATTGGCATCCACGATTATATCTGCCATGAGTGTACTGCCGGTTATGACCAAGATCAGCAGTATTGTTTGAAAAATTTTCATATTACCCATCTGTATATCCTCCAAAATTTGTCATATGTTAGGATTATTAATATATGATTTCCCTTCTAAACTTCACAGAAACTCTCCGATACATGCATATTACGTCTTATAATATCACAATTTAACGGAATTTACAAGTATTTTTAGGTAACACAGCAAATTTTTTCGATATAAATACCAAAGAAGTCGAACACGTATATCGAAAAGCTGTATTTTTCCTACAATTTTGCATATCGACACCGTTACCCTTTATTGGTTTGATATACTCGAATGAGAATATGCTTGCAATTGAAAGGGCTAAGAAATATCATCTGTTTGCATTGTTTGAATGAGTTCCATATATAATAGATGTGGTCGTTTGGGTCATTCCGAGTGCAGCGAAGCGGAATCGACGAATCTGCTCTGAATAGATTTCCCGTCGGGGCTCTACGCGTTGCTCCGTGTCTCCACTTCGTCCCTTGGGGACTACGGTCGAAATGACAACAGCGCAAACCTTAATTACGAATGGTTATCAAATGCAGATAAAAGAATTTCAAGGTATAATTTCACAAAAATACGAGAAACGGGACCGTGAACGAGGCATCCCGGCTACGTTTATGTGGTTTGTCGAAGAAGTGGGGGAGCTTGCTACGGCTCTGGCCGGTGACGACCAGGACAACAAACAAGAAGAATTCGCCGATGTGCTCGCATGGCTCTGTACGCTGGCGAATATAAGCGATGTGGACCTGGAAAAGGCCTGCAAGAAATATACAGGCAAAGGCGTTAAAGGTTACAAGCCGAAATAGCAGGTTGTCATTGCGAGCATAGCGAAGCAATCTTCGAATAAAACAATTATGGATTCCCACCTCCACATAAATGACACTCTGAAGAATCAACAGTTACAGACAAGCAGAAAGCAGTAATATTCCAATTTATAGTAAGTATGGTTGGAAGATTGCCGCAGTCGCTGCGCTCCTTCGCAATGACACGACTCAGCATGAGATTGCCGCGGCTCGTGGGGCCTCGCAATTACTGCAAATGATTAAAAATCCTGCCACTCGTCGCCGATTTCGTCCGAATGCTGGACGGGCTCTTCGACAGTAGCACCGGCTATCGCGCGGTAGAAGCACCATCCCAGGCCGCCTATTATTATCAGGGATACGACCGCGAGAATGAGGTAAGAAACGCCGCTAAGTTCTTCGCGAATTAATTCTTCACTAATGAGTTCTGCTGTTTCGTCAATCTTTGCCCTCTGAGCCAGAGTAATCAGGATAATCGCTATAGCTGCGCTTACATCCATCGCCGAGATTATGCCGGCCCATCGTGCGAACCACGATGCCTGACTTGTGGTTGTGTGGTGCCTGTCGAGGATATAATTGCACAACAGCATAGCAGCAATGCCGCCTATTAATGATATTCCTACGATGGCCTTTTTCGCTATATCCGGCATCGGGACCTTGAGCCAGACGATGAGCAAGCCGGCAATAATCAACGCAGCGAAGAATGCTAATGATCCTTCTGATCTGCCGCCTACAGCAAGGTTCTCATCGGGGCGTTCGGGCTCCTTAATGTCTGTCCGGCCCTTCATCAGGCTTAGAATGATAGCTATGACGGGCACCAACGCCACAATTGTCAGGCCGACGCAATTGGGCAGTATCCAGTCGCCTTCGGGCGTTCTGAGGAAATTACCGCCGCTGATATCATCGAAGAGCTGCCAGAAGAAAAGTGCGCCGAGTACAACAGGGATAACCATGCGGATTAGGTAGTCATACCATCTGCCCAGTTGCCAGTCGCTTCGGCTATTTGCGTGTCGGCGTAAAGTTCCGATCCGCCACAGCCAGCCCAGCACGATACATTCCAGCAGTCCCATGAATGCGATGCCCCAGGTACCATTGACGAATCCGTCGATCGCGCCGAGCCAGTTGAAACCGGCCCGGGTTATGTAAATCACGCCGAAGAGGAATCCTACTACGCTCATTACCGGCAGGACGATACACCTGCGCCAGCCGGTTTTGTCGACGATGCTCGCCAGTATTGATTCGGTCATCGAAAAGGCCGAGTCCACGCCCAGCGTCACAAGAGCGAAGAAAAAGACGAAGCTGAACCAAGCCGAGTAGGGCAGTTGTGCCAGTGCATAAGGAAACGCTACAAAGGCAAGCGAAGGGCCTGTTTCCGCCACGTTTTCGACCCTGACCGGGTTGCCTGCCTGCTGAGTTACGAAAGCCATGCCTCCTAACGTCGCAAAGACCGCTAAGCCCGCTACGAAACTTGTTGCAAAATCAGCAATGCTGATAATGGCGGCGTTATTATTGAGGTCGCTTTTCCTGTGAAGGAAGCTGGCGTAGGTAATCATGACGCCGTAAGCAAGACTTAACGAAAAGAATACCTGCCCGATTGCATATCGCCAGGTTATTGGCTTGGTAAGCTCCGACCATACAGGATCGAGATAGTATGCCAGGCCCTGCATGCTGCCTTCGAGTGTCAGCCCTCGCACAGCGAGGATTGCGAGCATCAGCCACGGCAAAGGGACCGTTAGCCAGACGATTTTGCCTACGAGGCGTACGCCCTTGAATATGCAGAAGTACATCGCCGTCCAGGTAATGGCCAGCGGCAGAACCAGGTTCCATCGCACCGAGCCGAGATAGTAGGGAGCCTCTTCGATGTCGATTTTGCCAAGGTAGGTTTCGTTAAAGAAAAGATTGGCTTTTTCGACGCCCTCTATTCCCTGACCTGCCCAGGGCAGCTCTCCGCCGTTAAAGATCCCGGCGATGCTGTACCACAGAAAGCTGAAGCAATACGCCAGAATCACGGGGTAATAGGTGATGATCACAAAGGCCAGGATGATACCCCACCAGCCCACCATCTCGAAATGTCTGTGGCCGCGTTTGAATGCATCCGGCGCCGCCCGCTGGGTGTAATGGCCTATGCTGAATTCGAGAATCATAATGGGGATGCCGATCACGATCAGGGCAACTATGTACGGAATCAGAAATGCACCGCCGCCGTAGCTGTACAGTTTGTATGGAAATCCCCACAGATTGCCCAGGCCGACCGCCGAGCCGACTGCCGCCAGAATGAAACCGCCGCGTGTCCCCCAGCTTTCTCTTTGCTCTTCCAGAAGCTCAGTCATCCTTGTCTTTCTTCCTTTTATCTTTCCTGCTCTTTTTGCTCCTACGCCCTTTGGTTTTCTCGTCTTGTTCTTCTTGTGCTTCTGCGCTTTTCTCTTTAATGCCGAGCAGTTCCAGCGTGTCACGTTCGATTATATTTCGAATATTTCCCCGTGGAACTGTCGGTAAATTCGTATCAGCAAGAAGCATATTGAAGCCGAGCAGCGTTTCTATACACTGGCCGGAGGTGGCTGTTGGGAATCCGCTGCCGAATAAGAGTTTATCCATAACTCCGTTTTCGTGTGCTGCTACTACCATATTGTAGGTTTGCCAAACCCTGCTCGGATATATTGTCAGATCTGCATACACGTTTTTATGCCTGCCTACCATCGCCAATGTCTGCTCGACAAAAGGCACTCCCATGCTTCCGATGATTATCTTCAAATTGGTAAATTCTCTGGCAACTTCATCGAGAAGGAACGGCTGGGCATACTCCAGAACTGCATTGCCCCCGAAAGGATTTCCGCCGTTATGGAAAAATACGGGAAGGTCAAGCTCCTGGGCTGATTCATAAAACCTCATTGCCCGGCTGTGAGTTGGATGGAAACCGCAAGCCGCACAATACAGCACTGCTCCCTTAAGCCCCAATTTATCCGGTATGGATTTTAAATGATTAGTGCTGATTTTGTCATTGCCGGGCTCGACGACTGCAAAGCCGACCATTTTCTCTTTATGTTTGTTGACATATTGGGACAATCTCTTATTGGCCTGGTCGCTCGGCCCGTCCGGGGTCGCCAATACGATGCACACATCGACTGTTTCCGCCGCTGCAAGATGCTCGGAAGTTCCAGTATCTTCAGCAGCCGGTTGTATATGTGTATGACAATCAACTATCATAATCCGATACCTTTAGCTGGCATAATTTATTACATGAGTGAAAAACTGTTCCGTTTTTCCTTTTTGCTCATATTTTTTCTCAAGCAAAATTCACCTGCAGCAATAGCTAATCAATAATCAATTAAATTGCCCTCGTCAAGCACAAATATTCACCATAACATAATTATGAATATCCACCTTAGGCCCCAAATTATCCAAATTCCAACGATACGATATCAGGAACATATTCTTGACATAGTGACTTGGGAATTATAGCATCTTATCAGTGACAATTGCTCATATTAAGAAAATACTTATTATGTAATAGTACATATTAGGACATTTGGATATTCTCTATTTTTACAGTTATTTTTGAAATTTTTTATACCGCCACGCGTCTTATATGGTAGAATTGTCCGGCTGAAATAGCAGGCATTTGCCGGTGAGCTTACAGGAGTTCTCATTGGTTGAAGGCTTCTGAATCGTGAGTTTTAAAATATGGATTGTCCAGCTTGCAAAAATGCGATGATCACACTTGAGCTCGAAGAAGTTGAGATCGATTATTGCACAGATTGCGGCGGCATCTGGCTGGATGCCGGAGAACTCGAACAACTGCTCAATGAGCCTGACAAAGCTAAGCACCTGCTCGATTCATTCAGAATCGATTCGGCGAGCGACGAGAAAATAAGGAAATGCCCTATATGCGACAAAAAAATGCAGAAAGTTATCGTCGGCTCTTCCAAGCCCGTCCTGCTCTTAGACATGTGCCGCAGAGGTGACGGTTTGTGGTTCGATAAAGGCGAGCTGCAGGATATATTTGACAGAGCCGAACTGGACGAAGACAATAAAATACAAAAATTGTTGAGCGATATATTTGGTTACAATTAAGTTTAGCGAAAGGAGTAAAATTATGATGACACCAGTATTACCAATCGTTGCCCTTAGTAAACTGACCATGATATCAGGGATTATCGCTATAGTTGCTATTGTTGCGGTGATTATCCTGAAAAAACGCTCGTCATAGTAAAGAGCTAACAGGCCTTCGTTAAAGGAGAAAACCTATGGGATCAACGATCATTATTGTGGTCCTTATCCTGGTTGGTATTCCGCTTCTGCTGATTCTTTTTGTAATTGGCGTCTACAATGCTTTGGTTCGCCTTCGTAACCAGGTTGATAATTCCTGGTCACAAATTGATGTCCAGCTAAAGCGCCGGCACGATTTGATTCCCAATCTTGTCGAAACTGCCAAGGGCTATATGAAGCACGAGCGCGGAACCTTTGAAGCCATCACAAAAGCCCGAAGCCAGGCAATGGGAGCCAATACCGTCAGCGAAGCTTCGAAAGCAGAAGGCGCACTCGGCGAAGCTCTGAGCAAATTCATGCTGGTTGTCGAGAACTACCCCGACCTGAAGGCCAATCAGAATTTCCTTGCAGTTCAGGAAGAGCTGACCGGCACCGAGAACAAAATCGCTTTTGCCAGGCAGAGCTACAACGACCAGGTCCTGTTCTTTAACAACAAGATTCAAATGTTCCCATCGAACATCATTGCGGGAATGTTTGGATTTACTAAACGCGATTTCTTCGAGATTGAAGTTGCTGGTGAGCGGGAAGTTCCGAAAGTGAGCTTTTCTTAGAACTTCGCATAAGATACGAAATGCAATAAGTTTTGTATTTGCCTTTGGCCGACTAACCGGACTCGGGTAGAATCCTCCGGCAGGGCGAGGTCGAAGGTATGCACGTAGTATCGGGAAATGTATATACATAGATATTCAGTGTCATTTGCTCTGAGTGATACCAAATTGCTGCTCGTGAGTAACAAACAATGTGGGAGCTGATTCGAGCAAATAAGAGAAATTCCATCGTTCTGATGGTAATAATGGCCTCGGTGCTGCTGATCCTGGGCTTTGTTATCGGCATGGCTTTCTTCGGCCCCGAAGCCGGTTTCTTCGGCCTGATAATCGCTATGGCAATCTGGCTGGTTCTGACATTGATAAGCTTTTCGAGCGGCGATCAAATATTTTTGGCTGCAAGTCGTGCCAAACCGGTTACCCACGAAGTTCATCCACAGTTGTTCAATGTCGTGGAAGAAATGAAAATCGCGGCAGCTCTGCCGGCAATGCCCAAGATATACATAATCAACGATCCCGCTCCCAATGCTTTTGCCACAGGTCGGAATCCCAAAAATGCATCGGTTGCAGTGACGGCAGGGCTTTTGGCCCGGCTCAACCGGGATGAGCTACAGGGCGTTATCGCACACGAGATAAGCCACATTGTCCATCGCGATATTCTCTTTGTGACGCTTGCAGGTATTATGCTTGGCTCGATTGTTCTGCTCTCACAGGTTTTTCTTCGGGGGATGTTTTACAGTTCTTTAGGGGGATCACGTCGAAGGTACTCGAGCGGCGGCAAGGGTGGCGGCCAGGCACAGATTATTATGCTAATCGTTGCAATAGTCGTAGCGATCCTGGCGCCAATAATGGCATACTTATTGTACTTTGCACTATCGAGGAGACGTGAGTATCTTGCCGACGCTGGAGCCGCCAGATTGACTCGCTACCCGGAAGGCCTTGCCAGTGCTTTGGAGAAAATTGCCGGTGATCCTTCGCCACAGTTAGCAACCGTAAATAAGGTGACCGCTCCGATGTACATTGTGAATCCATTCAAAACAAAGAAGCAGATGAAATTGTCCGATTTGTCCAGCACGCATCCGCCGATTTCCGAACGGATTAAGATTCTGCGTAACATGACCCAGGGGGCTTCTTTCAAGCAATACTCGGAAGCCTTCACAAAGGTTACGCATAACAAAACCGTTGTTCCTGTAGCAGCTTTAAGCACAAAAGAAGATGTTGCTTTGCGCCAGGCCAGTGCCGAGACTGCAAAAAAAGAACGCATCGACAAGCAAATGCGGCAGGTCGGTGACATTATGAGAAGGGTCAATCAATTCATATTCCTGACCTGCGCCTGCGGGCTGAAATTAAAAATCCCACCCAATTACAAGAGCAATAAAGTCAAGTGCCCTCGATGCAGTAAGATGCACGATCTCCCCCGTGGATAGAAATTCTTCGCGATTCGCTTGCAATGACACTCGTCACTTTAGGTGTTATGGACTATTAGTTCGAGTCAAGGACAATACGAAATCCGACGTGGTGGCCGAGCCGACTGACCTGCGGGCCGCCAGTGCGAGACGTCGAACGACACATCGTAAGGCCACCAAGGGCATCGTACCAAGAGCCGCCGCGAAGAACGCGAAACGGCTCATTTGATCGTCGTTTCGGATCATTTTGGCTGGTTCGCCGTCGAGAGTAGTCCACATACATATCTGCGCACCATTCCCAAACGTTCCCACTCATATCATGCAGCCCCCAGGCATTTGGAAGTCTGGTTCCCACATCGTGCACTATATATGAGCTGTTGTGCTCAGTCCATGCATACCGATCGTCAGGTTTATTTCCCCAATAATAATCGGTGGTGGTGCCGGCACGACAGGCACACTCCCATTCAACCTCGGCAGGAAGACGGTATGGTCTGTTCTCGGTTTCGGACAGGCGTCGGCAAAACTCGTTGGCATCGTTCCAGGAGACAGAATCAACCGGGCGCCTTGATCCATTGAACCTGGAAGGATTGGCGCCCATAACCTTCTCATATTGCTGCTGAGTCACTTCACATACGCCGATATAGAATGACTTTGTCAGAGTCTTACGGACCGGTGTCTGGTTATGTCCGCTCCAAGAACCCATCACAAACGACCCGGGCTTGATGAGCTTCAGCTTCATGCCGACCGAGTTGGTGAGTACATCGTGCCCATCTAACTCATTGTAGAGTCGCTTAGCTCTCTCACTGATTGGGTCAATCTGCAAATGGACGGCTCCGGTAGTTTTCGAGTCCAGGACAATACGAAATCCATAGCCGCTCTGCTGACTAAGAGGAAAACCCCGGCGGCGATACGCAGATCGAGAGCACCACGCAATGTTGCGCCAGGAGCCGCCGCGAAGAACACGGCCTTGCCCATTTGATGGTCCTTTCGGGTCACTTTGCGGGTCACCTTGAGTAGTCCGGTCATCATATGGATGGCTGGTATCATACCAATCATACCAATCCGCGCACCATTCCCAAACGTTCCCACTCATATCATGCAGCCCCCAGGCATTTGGAAGTTTGGTTCCCACATCGTGCGGATTGCTGTCGTCAGTCCATGCATACCGAGCGTCAAGCTCATCTCCCCAATAATATTCGGTGGCGGTGCCGGAACGACAGGCATACTCCCATTCAGCCTCTGTAGGAAGACGATATGGTCTATTCTCCACCTCGGATAGGCGCTGGCAAAACTCGTGGGCATCGATCCATGAGACAGTATCGACCGGATACCTTGGCCCCTTGTATCTGGAAGGATTGGTGCCCATAACCTTCTCATATTGCTGCTGAGTCACTTCACATACACCGATATAGAATGGCTTTGTCAGGGTCACCTTATGGACCGGGTTCTCGTTATCTGCGTCACTGACAGCGCCCATCATAAACGACCCGGGCTTGATTAGCTCCAGTTTCATGCCGATGGAATTGGTGAATACATCGCCCTCATCTAACTCATTGTTCCCTTCTTGTAACAAGGGCAATGCGGCCTGTTTACTATTATCGGCGCTACACGTTCCCGGCACAAATATACAGCATACCAGGGCAGCAAAGGTGCATTGCAGCAACAACGAACGTCTGGCTGATGGTATTACGATACAGTACATTTTCATCGCCTCCAAGATAATTCACTCATCATAATATAAGTGGGCGAGAACGCACATTCGTAACGATATTTCTTCTAAAAATGTGCAAAATATGACTATAGTCCAGCTAATAGCTCAATATGAGGTTCAATTTCAATGCCTCTGAACGTTAGCCCAGGCAATATTCTGACTGAAATATCCAAAAATATGCCATTCGTTTGAAATCTCTGGATTAGATAAGCTGAATGCCTATTCCAAAGTGATTGTCTCACCGGGTGATAATATCTGCACTTCACATTCCGTCGCCTCGGAAAAAGCTTCGGCGTCGGCCCGACCGCCCACGATGTCACCCCAGTGGTACGGAATGGCTCGTCCAGGCTTTATGTGCCCGGTCGCCTCGGCTGCTTCCGCCGAATTCATAGTATACGTGCCGCCCACCGGTAATAGTGCAACGTCAATTTCTTTCAAAGATTTCATTTCATCTGTCAGATCGGTATCGCCGGCATAATAAATCCGTTTTGAGCCGAGTTCGATTACAAAACCAATCCAGTTGCTGGATTTGGGATGAAATTGCTTGTTAGGATTATACGCAGCTACACCACTGATCCGAACACTGCCAACCTCGATTGTCTGTCCGGGCGTGATTGCCTGCCCTGTTTTTTCCTTGGCAATAACATCAGCAGAACCAATGAGTTTTGTATCTGCTCCGAACACCTTGGCAACATCCTCCGGTGAGTAGTGATCATAATGACTGTGGCTGACAAGCACAAAGGATGCATCTTTTGGAGAATCCTTCAATTTCCAAGGATCGATATATATCACGGTGCCTTCGTGACATATCCTAAAACTGGCATGACCCAGCCACTGCAATGTAATACCCATGGCGGCCTCCTTTCTTTTTTGGTCTTTTCCTTCTATTTCCGTAGTTTTTGTGTCCGTATTATCTTTCCTGCATCCAACGACAATTAATCCCAGAGTAACAGCTAAAATGAAATATCTTAAATTCCACATTCTCCTATCCCTTGCGAAATCTGCGACAAATCATGTTATGGCCAGATAAAAGGCCATCTTCTACTAAAAAGGCTGCCGAGTGTTTGACACCCCGCGGCTCTCAGTGTTGTTCTTCGAGAATCTTCACTCAGTGATGTTTCACCCACGAGTTTTTTCACATAAGTTTCCCTCTCTTTCTCGTTCATATAGTTATCTCTGACCTGCTTGAGTTCTCCGCTGTCGAGAAAGAAGCCGCCGCATGCATAACATTCATCTACATTTACTTCTTTGGCATGCTTGTATTTATGCTCTCGCATGTTAATTCCGCACTTCGGGCATTTTAGGGGGCCACGATCCGCATCATTCATTCGCGGACTTTTCAAGGCCTCTTCAAGCGCTTTACCTACACCTTCATGATTTTCATCCAGATCTTTTAGTTCCCCCCAGTCAAACCATATTCCTTTGCACCCATTTTTACAGACATCAACCAATATACCCCCGAAGTCTTCTTCCACCATCGACATACCACAGGCCGGACAAATCATAATTTATCTCCCGTTCCCAAATGGATTATTAATTATGGATTCTCTCATATCCAATTGCCACTCTTTAATTCTCAAACGAATAATATATGAAATCAGCCCAGAGTGGCAACAAATATTTTGATATGGCAATCCCTAAGGAATGTCAGTTGGTAAATAAAAAGGCCTTACCAGCCGGTAAGGCCCGTGTTACTATAATTCGGTTTTCTGCTGCTTTAAGCTGAGCAGGGATGTACGTTGACCGCCTCAGGCCCTTTTTTTCCCTGGGCAACCTCGAATTCCACTTCCTGGCCGTCATATAGAGATCGGAATCCCTCCGCAGCAATGTTCGAGTGATGGATAAATAAATCCTCACCGCCATTTTCGGGAATAATAAAACCAAATCCCTTTCTCTCATTGAACCATTTTACTTTGCCTTTATCCACAATAATCTCCTTGGGCCTTTTAAAAGCCGGCAATGCAACTTCCCTCGTATTCAATCAAGAGTACACTTCGAGGGACACAAGAATACTCCCTGACATAAAAAAATATAGTTAAGGTATCAGTGGTTGTCAACAGAATACAATTATATGAAAACATAAATATTCGTCATACATGACTCATGCAGAGGTGCTTAATTCAAATGTATAATCGACTAATTTGTTTCAAAGTGACAACAAGCAATACTTAAAGTCAAACAAGCAGTATTTACAGTTTGGTTTTGAAGCAATCTCCCATAAAACAGCAATCTACATATGAACACTGACCGTCAGATTTACCAAAACACGGCATACAACCTTCTGCCACCTGGATAGCGTGGATGAGATCAGCTTTTTTCATTTTTCCAGGTGTTATTCCGAGTGCTTTTGCTTTCACTCTAATTTCCGGCATTCCCATCCGTTTTTCAGCTATTTTTGCTGTAGGCATACTTTTGACTCCTTTAGATCTATCAAGCGATTCTATATACCCGCAATGTTTTTCCGAACAATATTAACAATAAAATTATTTCCTTCCGCGGATACACCATACTGATTATCCAGCGTTAATATAGTCGTTCATATAAATATATTTTCGATTATTTCTGTGGGTACCCATGAAAAAAGTTTAAAATTCCCGTATTTGTTCTGATTTAATGAGTTATTTTCAATTTTTACGTCCTATATTCGACTTATACATGTTCCATACCGGCAAAGAAATTATCGCGCCCTTTTATGTTGCTTATTTGCATATATAAGTTGTTTTTTACTTCAAATTAAATTAGAAAATAAGTATATAATTATGATTTATTTTGAATTATGTCGTCCGGTAAAAGATGAATTATGAGCATGAAGACATTCGAATGAAAGGAATAAAACGATGCTAAAGATAGGTATGATTGGAGCCGGTTTCGTAGCCGGATTTCACGAAAGGGCGTTATGTTCAGTCCGCGGCGTCGAATTGTCCGGGATTTGTGCCCCCGAGGGCGCAGAAGCCCTTGCAAAAAAGGCACGCCAGGACGGCCTGGGCAATACCAAAGTGTACGATAATGTTGCAGATATCTGTAATGCTGTTGATGTCGTCTGCATTTTTGCCCCGAATTACGCTCGTCTCGAAATCATGCGCAACATAGCCAAAGCCGTGGAGAATGGAGCTAAAATCAAGGGAATTATTTGTGAGAAGCCGATGGCCCGGAACCTTCAGGAAGCTAACGTTATGGCAAGAATGGCCAAAGCGCTCCATATACCTAATGCTTACTTCGAAAACCAGCTTCACATGCCCTGTGTAGTGGAGGCCCGCAACCAGCTTGCAGCAGTGGAAAAGAGCATGGGCGCCGTGCATCTTTCACGCAGCGCCGAAGAGCACGGCGGACCGCATGAGCCATGGTTCTGGAACCCCACAAGGCAGGGGGGCGGTGTCTGTTGTGACATGGGGTGTCACAGTATAGCCGTCGGGATGTACACGCTGACACCCAGCGGTAAGGCACCCGACTATCTGGAGCCTGTCTCAGTAACTGCCAACATGGCACTGCTAAAGTGGGGTAAAGAGCCATGGATCAGCCAGCTCAAAGAAAGAGGTGTTGATTACAAATCCGCACCGGCTGAAGATTACTCAAATGTTACAATTGAATTCAAAGATCCTGAAACCGGGATTCGCAGCATATCTCAGGCGACCAATTCCTGGATGTACGATGCTCCTGGCCTGAGACTGCTTATGGAAGCCTTCGGCCCCGGCTATTCTTATTCCGTCAACTCTTTACAATCTCCTGCCGGTTTGTTTATTAGCGATGCAGCAGCAACTGCCGTTGCAGACAGCGAGCTTGCTCTCGAGAAAGCACAGGCAACGCGAGGTGCTCTGGTTCTTCAGCCAAATGAGCCGGATCTTTACGGATATATAGCCGAATGGCGGGATGCTATCTCGGCATTCGAGCAGGGCAAAAATGCCATGCTCGATTTCGAATACGGCCGGTTAATCACGATGCTCGTCATGGCTGCATATATGGCACATGAAAAGAAAGCTACTATTGATCTAACGGATTCAGAAATATTGCATGAACTCGAGAACTACGTCCCCATAATACAACAAGGCAAGGGGGCGGAAGTTCTTCATAGTGCATAAATACTTCGTGACAGGCTTGTCTTTCGATTTTCAATTATCCCAGCCTATCTGCGACGGGCCGGAGGTCTGGTAGTGCGTCGTCTCCTGTCCGGTGCCGGAGTTTGCACCTTGTATTGAGAGGGATTTAAACTCATTGAGTTCAGTATTGATTCAAAAGACCTGCCGGCCCGGCTTGAAGAATCAATCTTCGCCGGTCGGAAGATAACAAGGCCATCACCGTAATCGCGTGCGGCAGAGATTACGGTCATAATATCATTTTGCGTGCCCGGTTGTACAAGAAGTGGTATCATACTTCGTGATATTATTGACCGTGAGCTTTTAATTATCGAGCTGTTTGGGTCGAGTTCATAATCCAATATTCCTCCCGACATGCCAAAAACTATCGAACCTTGTACGCGTAAAACTTCTGCTCGACCAGATAAAGAATCTGAATCAGGTTTACGCAGCCCGGTGAATTTGAATGATTCTGCCAAATCCGTTTCTACCCATAAAACTCCCCCCTTATTAACCCAGCTTCGAAGCGTTTTACGGGTTTCAATATCTACATCATTCCCAGATACTGCAGCCCAAATGATCCTTTGACCGGAATTTGCAACCAGGGCCTTCTTCAAATCAGTAACATTGGTTATCCTTGCCTGCTGAGGTTCACGAACATTTGGGAACTGTCTCGGCATTCGAGGTGGTATGATTGACTCTGAGGGAGTGGGAATTCCCGGGATAACCTCTCTTCCTCCTCGTTTTGCGTCTGCCTGCTCGCGCCACTGGGCCCGGACCTGTTCAATCTGTAATTTTATTGCTGTCTCCGGTACCGCTGCGAGTAAATTGGACGTCAGGCCCGTTGCTTCATCATACTGATTGCTCGCTGCAAGTTGTTTGGCCAGTTCAAACACTTCCAAGTCTATATTGGACTTCTTGGGATCCTTGCTGATAAGCTCATTGGCGGCAGACAATCCCGCCGAAAGATACAGTTGGGCCCTATTTCGATTCCACCGTCCAAACTGCCTGGAAATGGCCGTTGCATCGCGAACAATTATCATCAGTACATCAAGACGGTGGGAACTATCGGGATAGTCCCGGAGGAAAAACTGACAACGCGTTAGTTTTTCATCGCCTGGATCCATTACTCGAATATACAGGAATAAGTGTGCCTCGGTATTTGCAACTTGCGGATCGATTGCAAGGGCATTTGAAAACAATATTTTAGCCAGGTCATTGCGACCTGCATCGCTGAGTGATTTAGCCCGGTTTAACAGCTCTATTAAAAGTATCTGTGCGAATGCAGGCCGTTCTCTAGCCCACCGCTGCAGAATTGTCACTGTCATGGAAAGCTGCTGTGGGGTGACATTCTCATCGCCCAGCATTTGTGTTATAATTTGTTGGCCAAGTGAAGGGTCCCAGCCCAGTATTTCTAATGCTGCCTCCTGGTGAAGATTGTAACGATCTTGCAACACACCTTGAGAAATGAGTTTTTTGAGCAATTCTCCGGCGAGATGTTTTTTGTCCGCTAAGTTCAGTTTTGCCTGCAGACGTGAGATTTCCAGATTCCTATTGAGAGCATCCGGTGCATCTGAGGGTATTCGGGAAGCAGCGTCGGCAATGTCAATTTTGGCCTTTTCTATCCATTCCGGATCGGCCTTCAAGACACGGACAAAAAGTTCCTTCGCCTGCTCCAAAAGAGTCTTTGTAGCCATAAAACTTCCCAATAGCCCGGCTCTGTCCGATTTGGCCGTGGCGTATTCATTAACATTAGCGACTGCAAGTAAATAAACTGCCTCATTGTTAAGCGGATTTCTGTTGACGTACGGCCCCAATACTTCAGATGTTTCAGCATATAACCCCGCCGTCATGAGTTCCTTTGCGCGACGTACTTCGGGCGGCCCCATCATTATTATGTATACAACTGCTGCCGCCGCGACCACACACACGACAAAAGATATTGCAATCACGACTCGGAACGTGCGCTTCCTGGCAACATTCTTGGTTAGCTTAATTTCAGCAGCAAATGGTTCGACCGCCGACAAAGGTTGCCAATCCGGCATTCCTTCCCGCCAACAGAGCGTACTCTCCGGCATTTGCCCCTTGCTTAATTGTTCGAGGATTTGATTAGAAGCATAGGGACCCACAGGTTGACTGGCTTCATCTGGCAGGTACCAAACAGCCTTTTGCTCGTCCATAGCTAACCTCCTTTATTACCCTGTTTGATCCTGAGAATGCTGAGTTTCGGGATGGATTTGTCCGCCGTTCTCAATTGCCTCAATTTCTTTACGCAGTGCTTGAATCGATTTATCCTGTGCTCTGGCTTGTTGAATCTTCTCGACATACGGAGACTGGCCTAATATCTCACTGTCACCTTCTTTTTCATAGAGCATATTCCCTAATTCGAAAAGTATTTGATGTTTGCGTTTTTCATGTTTGCCGATCGACATTTTTAACGAAACAATTTTTGCTTTCTTTTTGGTCAAACTTACGGCTTTTCCGAACATCTTGCCCAAATCATCAAGTTCTTGTGTTTCTGTTCGGGCTGTGTCAGCCGCAGGAGATATGTCAGGCAGAATCTCGTAAAATTGCTGCACCTGTGATAATGGACTCCAACCATCCATTCCTTCCTGCCAGCAAAGAGTATCTCGTACTATTTTGCCTTCGCGGTACAATTCCAGTACATAGTCAATAGTGTGTGGTCCTGTCGGCTGGTTGTCAGGACCGGGCAAATACCAAACAGCTTGATTTCCACTCATAATAGTACCTTTCATTGGTTAAACCGAGCAAAGGTAGTTTTTTTACAGACCGGCCGGCCGTGGGAGGGCAGCCATTGAAATCTTGGGTCGAACTCCCCGATAGTAGTTTGTGAACGATACTATCCAAAAAACTGCACTGTAAGAGACTGCTGAGGCAATAATAAGAGCAGCAAAGAACAATCGTAACTTGAGGCTCAACGGAGTCTTTATTTGTCCTGCTGAACGGTCGAAAATGTTGCGATCTCGCCTTTCTCTGCCAAAGCCTCTTTCCATTATCTTGCCATTATGCGTTCCATTACCGATACCGGTTTCGAGGGATATGTTGCGCACCAGTCTCTCGCCTGTTTTGTATGAATCTCGAGATGCAAAGTCAACATCCAAGCCTTGAACTGTCCTGGTCTGGCCAAGTAGCAAGGTTGGCCCCGGAATACCCATACTACCGCCAGAATTGAAAAGCAAAGTAATGAACAGTGCTGCAAACACAAAGTAGACCATGATCATAACCAGAATAGAAAAAAAGGACGTTATAATGAAGTGAGCCATCAAGTTTCCCGTATCGCGACGCACACAAGATATAAATCTTGAGATGGCGACTATAGGTCCGATGTTTTCTACGGCAATCGCGCACGGAATTATTACACTGATAACGACTGCCAGTAGTAACACAAAATTCAAAACAAAGTGAGGTAGAAAGAGCAACGCTGCAAGAAGCGATCCCAATGATTGGCCACCACTCAATAAACTTATGAAACCATTTGTGACAGCGAAGATCAGCAACACTACTATCAGAAATAATATTGCTCCACCGAACAATGAGCCAAACTTGCGACCACAGAAACGAAAAGCATCCCGGATGCCGACAGAACGACCCTGTTCCTCCATGTGAGTCAGGTAGGCCACGCCACCGACCATCACTCCTGTCAATCCGACAGCTACTATGACTATTACAATATACACGAGCACAAATTTGCCTATGATACTTCCAATGTCCTCGACATCGATATTTCCCGAAGGCGTAGTAATCTTGATAAGCCCATAGGATAATAAAAACAAAAGCAAGCCGATAGCAGTTGCTGCCAGAAGGAAGAAACCTAATTTCCGGATACACAATGCCCGTACGAGGCTATCCACAACTCTATTGATTGTAGCACCGGCAACAGTACTAACTGTTCCGGGGATTGCAGGTGGTCTACTCGCACCCTGCGTTTTTTGGGCGGTCTTTGGTGGCAGTGGTGGAGGGCCTATTGGACCGGGCGCCTTTTGTGCCGTAGTGCTTATGGGGAGAGGTGGCGGTACCGGAGCTTTTCTCAATCCTGCACCCTGGGCTTGTACATTCGGCGGTATCGGGGGCGCATTTCCTCCGGTTTGAGAAGAAGGAGATGGTTGTGCTGGAGGTGGCTGAACGGTACTTTTTGGTGCTGGCACCTGAACTGCTGTAGGAATTGTTTTTGCTGCCTTTGGTATTATAAAAGGTTTTTTGCATTTAGGACAAGTCGCCTGCTTGCCTGCGAAACTATCGGGGACTTTGAAAATCTGCCTGCAATTTGGATTTGGACATGCACAAACCATAACAATATCCTCCTGAGACAAAAGCCTTTACTGTCGCTGTTATTTTCCAAAAAACTATTATAACAAGGTGATTATCGTATGTCCACTTTTTTTCGGTATAGAGATTGAAGGAACCTGCCCTCCAGCCACAAGCGTACAATGAGCAAGGAAAGCTCTCATGAGGCCTACGATTGAATACCTTATTCTGTCTCCTGATATGATCTTCCCAGCATATCCCCGGCAAAGACAGAAATCTTCTTTCAATTAATCGTTGTTTCTGGTAAAAATACGAAGCATGTTATGATATGAGCAAAATAATATGAAGCTAATTGTAAGAAAATCTGAATTAAAAGGATCAGTGGCGATTCCGGGATCTAAATCTCACACGATTCGTGCTGTAGCGATTGCCTCTTTGGCAGGGGGACAAAGCCTCATCCACGATCCATTGGACTCAAGTGACACCCAGGCAGCAGTGGCCTGTTATCGAGCGTTAGGAGCAGAAGTAGACACCTCCGATCCTAAAGTTTGGAGGGTGGCCGGTACGAGGGGCAATATTTCACCCCCACAGGATATCATCGACGTTGGTAACTCCGGCACAACCCTGCGCATCGCTATGGGTTCGGCCGCCTTGGCTCCATCCGGCCAGACCACGACCTTTACCGGCGATGAGCAAATCCAGACCCGTCCAGTCGGACCGCTCATCGACTCGCTCAACGAACTGGGAGCGAAATGTGTGAGCCTTAACAACAACGGCAAAGTACCGGTTAAGATAACAGGAAAACTGATTGGTGGAAGAACGGAAATCGCCGCAGCCACGAGCCAATATCTATCGAGCTTGCTTTTGTGCGCTCCTCTGGCGTGCGAAGATACCTGGATCGATGTTACTTTGCTCAACGAGCCGGGCTACGTGCAAATGACGCTCGACTGGCTTGATAAGCAGCAAATCGAATATGAAAATCAGCAGATGCAAACTTTCAAAATCAGGGGAAATCAGAGCTACAAGCCTTTTGAGTCTGCTGTTGCCGCCGATTTTTCCAGCGCTACATTTTTCCTCTGCGGAGCGGCTTTGACTGGCGATCAGGTAACTTTGCACGGATTGGATTTCACTGACAGCCAGCCGGACAAAGCCGTTGTGGATTACTTAAAAACAATGGGTGCTGATATTATTCTTGAGCAAAATTCAGTAACGGTTAAAGGCGGCCCGCTTAAGGGCGCTGAGCTTGATATGAACCAAACTCCGGATGCATTGCCTGCCATGGCAGTTACTGCTGCTTTTGCCGAAGGGACGACCAGGCTTCTAAATGTTTCTCAGGCACGAAACAAAGAAACCGACCGAATCAAATGTATAGCGGAAGAATTAAAGAAAATGAATGTTAATGTTGAAGAATTGCCGGACGGCCTTATAATAGAAGGAGGCAAACCCAGAGCAACTGAGTTGCACGGCTGGGCGGACCACCGGATTGTGATGGCCTTGTCTCTGGCGGGTTTGTGCCTTGATGGTGAATGTTCTATTGACACTGCTGAAGCAATAAGCGTTACTTTTCCCAATTATGTGGAATTAATGCAGAACATAAGTGCGAATATTGAAGTAAAAAAGTAGTACTGAGCAAAAAATAGTACTTTAAAGTGTAAGTCTATGCTCTAACAGGTGATTTTAGGAGAACAAGTATATGTTAGGTTGTCATTTTGGACGTTGTTTTCAGGTTACGGTTGCCGGCGGCTCTTACCAGGAGGGTCTTACCTCGGTTGTTCACGGCGTTCCGCCGGGTCTCATCTTGACGGAACAGGAAATTTATGGTGATTTGCTCCTTAGAAAGCCGGGAGCCGATGAATTGAGCAGCCCGCGGAAAGAGCCGGACCTTCCGGTAATCTATTCCGGCCTGAACGTTGCCGATACCGTAGAAAACGCCGGCAACAAAAACCACGCGAACGGAACACCGCTTTCAATCCTGATTCCCAACCTGGACCGCCATTTCATCCATATTAAGCAGTATCAGGACACAAATCGCACGCCCCGTCCGGGTCATGCATCCTATGCCACGTTCATGAAATACGGCCCGAACGATGATGCGATCGGTGCCGGCATCTTCAGCGGACGTTACACCTCGACCATAGTCGCCGCCGGATACGTTGCCAAGAAGGTGCTGAAAAAGTGCGGCATAAATGTATTTTCTTACGTAAGAGAAATTGCGGGAGTGCGATGCGGCGACGTTGAGCATGAAAAGGCATTGAAATACACGGATGATTATAAAACGATGCGGCAAGATATGGATCCTTTTTATCAGGAAATTTATGTCAAGAACCGTATCACAATGGAAATGAGATTTCTGGAGAAGGCCCGAATACTGGCCGAGATAGAGCAGCAGATCGACGAAATCCGTGCCAAGGCCCCCCAGATGGCTGCTGATGCGATTCGAGAAAAATATGGCGTGCACGAAATAGTAAACTGTCCCGACATCGATGCAGCACAAAGCATGGTCGATGCCTGCAATAAAATCTCCGCTACGGGCGACTCAGCAGGCGGCGTAGTCGAAGTCGTTGTAACCGGCGTTCCCGCAGGTCTTGGCGAGCCGGTCTTTAACAAGCTCGATGGCGAGCTGGGCCGGATGCTTGGAATCGGTGCTGTAAAGGGTGTCGAGGTCGGGGCCGGTTTTGCAGTCAAAGATATGACCGGTTATGAGAATAACGACCAAATGCGTGCCGAAGACGGCAAAATTGTTTTCGATTCGAATAATGCCGGCGGCATCACGGGCGGAATTTCAACAGGACAGCCCATTATAGTCAAGCTTGCCGTTAAGCCGACGCCTACAATCGACAAACCCCAGCACACGATTGACAAGTACACTATGGAGAACAAAGAACTGGCAGCAATCACAAGGCGTGACCCGACGATAGTGGCCCGAATATGGCCGGTTGCCGAAAACTACACAGCAATGGTGATTCTCGATAACCTGATCGCACACTATGGCTACCAAACACTGATGGCCAAATAATTGCTTTATCCTAATATATATGCGCAAATCAAGGGCCTCTCATGTTAACGACATGAGAGGCCCTATGTTTTAAGATCTGTATTATCGTCAGTCGGCCCTATCCGGAAGCGACCAGTCAGTCTTATTACCGAACTGATCTTGTGCCCTTACACGGAAAAGGAATTTATTATGTTGCCCACCTACATGTACACTATAATCAAGAGTGGCTACCCAACCGCTATCGAAGGCGTGGTCATCAATACATTCGAAGTAATACTCCACAGGACCACCGCCGGCATCTACAGCGACAACCGCTCTCATCTCGGCGTAATAATCCCAGGGTGTGGGGCCAACAAAGACTAATCGCGGTGTGCCATCAATACCGTTGGCGTCCGCCACCATATCCCATTCCATTGGATCAGGCAGCGGTGGATCGGTATCCAGAGGTACAGGAGTCGTAGCAAATACTGTATCTGACCATTCGGTCACATTACCGAACAGATCCCGTGCTCTGACTCTGTATCCGTACTCAGTATTCGGATCGAGGCCTGTAACAGTATAATTCGGGTCAGTCTGCCAGCCGCTGTCGTTCGCATCACCTAATGTACGATCATACTCGAAGGAATATTCTACGCCGCTATCATCGTAAGCAGGTGTTGCAGTCATCGTAATTGAAGTCGGCGAGTTCGCATCTATGGTTAATATGCGAGGAGGAGGCGCCGGGGGTATCGTGTCAATTCCGGCATAGCGGATTTCCGACCACTCTGTCATATTGCCAAATTTATCGCGTGCTCTGACTCTGTAGCCATATCCCTGGTTAGCATTAAGACCTGTATCCGTATATTCTTGAACACTTATCCAGCCGCTATCGTGCCCGCCGGGGGTAACGCAGTCGAAGTAGTACTGGACATCCCGGCTCCAAGCATCGAAGGCTTCCTCTGCACGCATGCTAATTGATGATATAGTCTGTTTTATAGGTTCTATATCCCATTCACTCGGATTTGGAATCGGAGCGTTTATATCTGCGACTTCGTTGCAATCATTTACTAAGAAATAAAGGTCAAACTCGTCAACTTGTCCATCGGTTCTGATATCTGCTGTATCACACCAATTATTTTCCTCCAAACAAGGCTCCTCGAGCCATTTTTCAGCAAGTTGTTCAAATATATTAAAGTCAAGCAGGTCAATAACACCATCAAAAACAAATTCGGCGAATCTGCATTTGTCCTCGGTATTGTAGTGATAGCCCATATCGACCTTACCTTTGTCGCGAACGTGGTCTGTGCGAGTTGTGTATCCAAGCAAACTGACATGGCTTGCATAATCACTGCCGCTATCTATACAGGGGCTGTTTACCAAATCACCGGCGATAGTATGACTGAGATAGTAACGGCCATTCGGTCCTTCTACAAACAACGGATCCTCGCTAATATTTCCATTGGCCGGTTCTAAGCTCAGCTCACAGTCTTTGTCCGCCCATATATTATCCAGTGATAGCCTGACGTCAGTGTAAAAGACTTCGACCTTACCACACATTGGATCAAGCTCGAAGCCGGACCCTACAGCAATTTCCCGCCCTTTCAATCCAAAATTGTTCCAGAAAATACTGTCGGTGACTGTGGCTTCGCTCTCATAACCACAGTATAGACCGCCGCCAAGACCGGTGTTGCCTCGCTCGCCTGCGGCACCTGAAGCCGCGTTGCCGGAGAATGTACAATTGGCAATCATAGTTAAAGTATACCAATTCGTGGAAATACCGCCTCCATCCCGTCCGGCAGCATTATTAATAACCAGACAGTTAAGTATGCTCGAATTGTTTGCGCCTCGTAAGTATATACCGCCTCCGGAACCATCGGCCCGGTTACCGCTGATATTACAATCCTGGATGAACGAATCCGCCGACATGATACATAAACCGGCGCCAATAGGCATCACTTCATCATCATTCGGGTCGTTTACATCCTGAAGGGTCTGGTTGTTGGCGACAATGGTCTTTCTAATGTCAACCGAACCTCCGTCGCCAATGAATCCACCGCCACGAAGTGCATTATTGGATACGATATTACAATCTATGATTGTCACATCCGTGCTGTTGGTGTGTATTGCACCGCCCGTATCAGCAGCATTGTCGACAAAGTTGCAATCAACAAAGGAAATCAATGCGCTGTTCTCGGCAGATACACCACCACCGTATCCATTATAAGGGCTAAGACGATGGTTAGGATCGACGATCGTTTCAGAAGCAACGTTGTCCTCGAAAGTACAGCCATCGAACATAGCTGTAGAGTCGGCTCCAACATAGACACCTGCACCGTAGCTTGGTAATTGATAAGCAACGATAGGCTCCAGAAGTCTTCCGGACGGGCCAACCTGGCCACCTTGTCCACTCATGCCGCCGTAGGTACGGTTGCCCCTGATTTCGCAGTGTTCGAATGTTACATTAGAACTAATATCACAATATACGCCGCCTCCGTATCCGGAATAGTATCGGTAGTCAGCGATATACGAAGTCAGTTCTTGTTGGCCATAAATAAACCCGTAACCTAAGGTGGCGTAATCCCATTCCCAGTTCTCATACAAATGACCTACTACTAATTCAAAACTTAAACTATCAGGATCAAAACTGTACACAGGATTTGTCGCGCTTCCTTCTATGCTATAGTTACCTCCGTAGTTCGCATAACCACCTGGGGAAGCATAATTACCGCCGTTACCGCCGTTGCCACCCTGAGCTACATTGTTCTCAATGGTGCAGTTAATCAGCTTGACATTGGTATATGGGCCGCAAAAGACACCGGCACCGCGTGCCCAGCCGCCCCAACCACCTCGGCCGGCGTTTTCGGTGTCAGTCGCGTTTTCACCGTTACCGCCATCACCTCCGATTATGATATTGTTTCTGATTATGCAGTTCTTAATAACCGGACTGGCCCCCGGGTTAATGAAAATCCCGGCGCCCTCAATCGGCCCACCGTCATAGCCATTGGGATGACCATCACCCCGGTCTCCGTCCTCTTCCTGTCCCGGGGTTCCACCAAAATTCTCAATCGTAAAGCCGTTCAGAACCGTGTTTGCATCTGTGGTTGTTCCAAATACAACGCCAATGTAGTTGTAGGGTGAAACTCCTCTGTTACCTCTAATAATTGTTGCCGCTACAACGTTGGGATCATGCGGATCTCTTGATGTGATATTGACAGACTTGTCGATCACCAGGGCCACTGACATATATCCGCCGTAATAAACCCCGGTATCGACCATAATCTGATCTCCATCGTTTGCGGCCGTGACTGCAGCCTGAATTGTTTCGTAATCACCGGGGACATTAATTACTGCCGGCAGATAGAACTCAATTTCAACAATGGCATCAGTGTTAAGTATGGTTACAGTATTTTTCGAGCTTTTGGTTTTATCATTGTCGGTACCATACCATTTTGATATTCGCCAACCGGCAACGGGATCAGCGGTTAGCTTCACCACTGTACCGGCGTAATAAAGCCCATTGGAAGGTCCAACCGTGCCTTGTCCACTTGCCACTCTGGTTATCAAAGTGTACTGGGCCAGACCATTGGGATCAGGATAATGGTAACCCATGTCAACCTGACCCGAATCCTCTGCACCATCGGTACGGGTAGTGAAACCTGACAGGTCGAGATCAGAATCCGGATCTCCAGTGTCCACAGCAGGGCTGTTTACATTCTGGCCTGATGTGACCTGGCTTAGATAATACTCACCTAATGTCCCAGCGACAAACAGCGGATTGTTATTTATATTAGTATCATCAAGCTCATGGCCGGTTGTAATGGTTAAAGGATTTGCATTAGGATCATAAAATACATAGTCACCGTCTAAGTTCCTATAGAACAAACAGTATTTTACAGTTGTATTCTTAAAGCCTTCTTCTTCATCGGTTTCATCGGCATTTTTATAGTTCTTTAGTCCATCTGCTACCGCTCCTTTTTTGTTGCCCTGGAATATAGAGTCGGTAATCGTAGCATCCGAACTCCAATCGCTGAATACTGCTCCGCCCATGCCGTCCGTTCGGTTGTCGACGAAAGTGCAGTTCTTAATCTCTGGCCTTGAGTATATCTTAACTGAAACCGCACCGCCGTCATCGGCAGCAGAGTTTCCGGTCAACAGGCAGTTTTTAATTGAGTGGCTGACAAATCCGCCAAAGAGAGCTATCGCACCGCCGGAACCGTTAGTACCATCGGCACTATTATTTCTCAAGGTAACGTTCTCTATTGTCGCATGAGTATCGCCGCAGAATATTCCGCCGCCGAGACCAGTGCTGCTTTCGATCGTGGCTGCAAAGGCGGAAGGATCAAAGAAACTTGCAACAAAGGTTTCAGATAAGATGGTTGCCGACATGTAAGCGTCAATAATATCCTGGTCAGTCATCATTATGGTGCCACTGCCGCCTATAGACTTGTTGCCTTTTATTATTCCGCCGCTTATATCGACAGATCCATGTGAGAGGAACAAGCCTCCACCACTTTTTGCTGTATTGTTAATGAAATAACAGTTTTTGAAAGCAGCATCAAAGTCCTGTAAGTGCACTCCGCCGCCCCAGCCACTGAAACCTTGCGAAGCCTTGTTTCCTACAAAGCTGCAGCTCTCGAAGTTAAACTTTAATATCATTTCGGTACCAGGAATGATAACACCGAAATAACCTTCTACTGCACCACCGTTATTGCCTGCTATATTGTTAATGAAAGAACATCTTGTTAAATTAACATCGCTATCTGTAGATATGGCGCCGCCGTCGATTAAAGCAGAGTTGTCCGAGAACCTGCTGTTTTTAATGTCCGTCTTGACTCTGTCGGCAATGTAAATCGCAGAGCCTTCACTTGCTTCGGCATTTTCGCTGAACGAGCAGTCATTAACGTCCAGCTCACATCCGGAGCTGCAATAAACCGCTCCGCCGAGGTTGCCTTCGAATTCGCAGCCCTCAAGCACAACAGCGTTATTATTCGTAGAATACACAGCACCGCCTCTTGTATATGTAAATACAGGTTCAGGCTCGAGACCTACTATACCAACATATTCAATCGTGCTAAGTTCGTAAGCCTGGTTGCCGGTGAATGTACTGTTGACAATCCTCGCATCAGAATCAACGTCAAAGTATGCTGCACCTCCGGCTATGCCACCATTTGAATTTGGATCGCCAGTAGAACCAGCAGAAGCACGCGGATCAAGCGCACCGCCAAAGCCGACCGCGCCCCCTTCTCCAGGTATGCCTGTGGCCGCTATATTGTTTTCGAATTTACAATCTGTAATGATCGGGCAGCTTCTGTCATCGCTATAGATTCCACCACCGATGCCATCACCATTTGCATCTCCACCGTTACCTCCGCCACTTTCATTTCCACCGCTCGTGGTACCTCCGTTTCCACCGGTTCCACCCATACCACCAAGAGCGGAATTGTTCCTAAATATACAATTAGTAATAATCGGGGAGCTTCCTTCCAAACACGCAATAGCACCACCATAACCGTTTCCAGTTCCGGCACCGCCGTGGCCTCCCCATTGCCCGTCGCCTGATGTTTCAGGATCATCAGCCGGATCTGCTGTCGGCGGGACAAATGGCCAATCATCGGGTAAATCACCTCGATCCATTCCGGTTATGAACTCGTACGCACCATAAGCACCATTTCCACCGTGAGCACCGGTAACCGTGCAGTTGGTTATAATGCAGTTCTTGATAGTCGGGGAACTGCCGTTTTCGCAGAGAATACCACCACCATAACCATCACCCTCGATGTCTCCTCCTCGTTCGGCCCTCGGCGGAGTCTGATTAGGATCTGGGTCGTCATCCGGCTCAAGCTCGTAAGGAACAGGTGTAAGTGGTCTTGGTTCAAATTCTCCATCTGATCCAAGTGTGTATATTCCATCTCGACCGCGAGTTCCGTTGCCGCCGTTGACATAACCGTTTCTGATAGTGAAACCGATTACTTTCGAATTTTTGTCTTCACCGCTATGGAAGTGGAAAGCTCTGAAGTCCGCACTTGGAGGATCGACATAATACCTAATGGCATTGTTTCGTTCGGTGCCACTGCACTCAATAATCGTATTAGCTATAACCTTCGGATCGTCCGGATCGGTTGACATTAGAGTTATGTTTTTGCCCTGGAAGTCGATACCGTTCGGGTTATAAACTCTGTAAATTCCCCGGTCGACAACAATTCTTGTGCCTAATTGATCCGCTGCTGCTACAGCTTGCTCAATTGTCCTGTACTCGCTTGGAACCTTCAGGATGCGTATGACATCAAGCTCAAACTCGACTTTGACTGTCTTGTTTCTATCCATTGTAACTGTGTTGTTGTTGCCCCATGAATTGTCCTTATCAGTACCAATCCATCTCTTAATACGATAGCCTTCATCCGGGCGGGCCGTGAGTCGTATTACTCCCGCAAACTGCGGACCGCTTCTCGGCTCCAACGTACCATGGATACGATTCGGATCAGTGATCTCCTTACCGGTAGCATCGATTATCATCGTTGTTAGCTGGTATATATCCGGTTCAAATTCGATAGTGACGTACACCTCGTTGGCGTCCATCGTGACGGTATTGACCCTCGCCCTAGAAATGTCATTGTCCGTACCCATCCAGGCTTTTACGCGATATGTCGGATCTGGATATGCCGTTAGTGTTACTACGGAGTCTTTCGCAAAGGTTCCGCCGTTCGGATCGACGTAACCATGAATAAGATTCGGATCAGTAATCTCCGTACCGTTGGCATCAACCACTGTGACGGTTAATTTAGACTCAGGTACTGGAGGCCCACCATAACCATAATGATATCCCATATCAACAGTGTTCTCATCTGGTTCACCGTCCGTCCTGGTGGTATAATCACTCATTCCGATGTTAGGATCATCAGCGGCACCACTTCCGGAATCAACGCAGGGACTGTCGGTATCCTGGCCGGAGGCAACCTGACTCAGGTAATAGCCGTTGATAAAATACGGAAATTCAGCAATGTTGAATTTGTCGGACTCCCATGGGCCGGTTGGATAATTAGGAATCCAACCATCGACCATACTGCCATTCTCAACATAGATTGCTATGTCAAAACCATCACTGAGGTCGATATTGCTGTAAGAAATATCAAGCTTAGAGGGCAACGGGTGTACCGGATCGCCGCTGCCTAAGGCAATCTGCGAGCCCCTGTCACCTGTGTTGTCCCAAATGATGGAATCTATAACTACAGTATTGCTGTCATAGGAGCCGTACAAGCCTCCACCTAATCCATTTACACCCGTAACTGCATTCTCAGCTATTGTACAATTGGAAATTCTTAATTCGTTCTGCCAATTGTTCGATACTCCGCCACCGTCTCTGCCAGCAGTATTATTAGTAAACAGGCAATTCCGCAGTGCCGTTGGCTTATATTCACCACCGGCGAAGTATATACCTCCACCCGAAGTGGTAGTAGTGTTATCATTGATTTGACAATCGGCAATCAAAGTCGGACCCGCGAACGAATAGATACCGCCGCCCTGAGCGATTCCGGACCTGTCCTCAATCGGGAAAATAATGAGATTCGGATCGCTCGGATTAAAGGCCGGATCGTTCGGATCTACCTGGATCGGAATATTCGGATTATTAGGATCAGGGAGGAAGTACAGATACGTTGTGAAAATATCAACTGATTCGTTGTTATTGATCGAACAATTGATAATATTCGAGTCCGGGCATTCAATACAGAATACCCCGGCCCCGCGAGTAGCAGTGTTCCCAATAATGTTGCAGTCGACAACTTTTACTTCAGAATCTGCATCGAGATAAAATGCGCCGCCGTCATCTGCAGAGTTCTGCTCAAAAGAACTCTTTTTCACAGTTATATGACTGTCGGCATCGCTGTAAATACCACCGCCAATACCTACCGGTGAATCGTCCGTGAAAGTGATAAGCGTATTCGGATCATTCGGGTCAATCTGGAAGGTGATTGTCTCAATTCCAAGTGCGTTATTACCAGCAAAGTTACAGTCGGTCACTTCTGATATGCAATTGATACTGTAATAGATACCGCCGCCATTATTATTCGCTTCATTGTCGATTAACATACACTTATTAAGTGTCAATGAGTTAGACTCATTATTATCAGGTGTTAATGAGTTAGGATCATTATTATCAGGTGTCAATGAGTTAGGATCATTATTATCATGTGTCGATTCACTGCAAGATGCATAGTAGATACCGCCACCATTAAAATCAGCGCTGTTACCAACAAAGAAGCAACTTTCAAACGAAGGTGAACTGTTGCTGCCAGCATAAACGGCGCCGCCCGAGCCGGCAGTGCTGCAGCCCGAAATGTTGCAGTCTATAAACACCGGGCTGGTATTAATGTTAAGGTATATACCACCGCCGTTTCCACCACCGCCTAAAAGCGGTAGATTTGGATCGAGCTGAAAAGGTATGACGCTTTCGGCAGTTGCGCAGTTGTTGATCGTAACGTTTGTGAAGGTAGGACTACTGTTGGCATCGACATATATTGCGCCACCGCAACCCCACGTGACCCGACAATCCCTTATAGTAACGTTCATAATATTGGGATCACTATCAGGACCGACGTATATAGCACCACCGTGATCAGCAAAAAGACCACCGTTGATGATAGTAAAGCCATTAATCACAGAGCCGGGACCTTCGCCGTTATTAAAGGTGAAAGCACGCGTAGTGCCTCCACAATCTATAACGGTTTCAGCAATAATATCCGGATCATCGGGATTCGTGCTGACAAGTTTAATCTCCTTGCCCCGGAAGTCAATGTCTCCACTATACGTACCGGCGGCAACTACAAGCGTATCGCCGTTTTGAGCACTACTAACGGCATGTACAATGGCAGTTTCTTCGCCGGAGACCTCGATTTTCACCGGTTGTCTGAACCTGACCTCATAGACCTGGTCGGAGTCCATTACCACATCGAGTCTCCTGGCGATTGAAATCAATACACCATTGGCATACCATCCCTGGAGATAATAACCCTCATCAGGTCTGGCCTCCAGGCTCAATTCCGTACCTTCATAATGCTTACCGTCATTCGGATCAACACCATCGTAAAACGAACCGTTGTCGTAATCCGGACCGCCGTTCGGATCAATCCTTTTGACCGTTCCATGAATGCCGGGATCATTTGGATCTTCATGTACAGTCACGGTCAAATGGTACTGAGAAGCTCCCCGGTCGTAATGGTAACCCAAGTCAACTTCATTTACGTCATTTGCGTCATCGGTGCGCGTGGTCCGTGTGTGCAGAGCGATGTCAGCATCATCAGCGTCACCACTACCTGCATTAACACACGGGCTGTCAACATCTTGACCGGATTCAATCTGACTGAGATAATAACCAACGACAAAGTTCGGATTTTCCTCTATAATGTTGGGATTGTTTAAAATGTCGGGGTAAATATCCCCGGGATCCTCCCAATCTCTAGCATTCCAACGAGAATAGCTGTTGGTATCGGTTTCTTGATAGCCATTGATTATACAATTTTCCTCAATATAAAATGGCGGGCCTGATGGCTTCCTGATTGCCGCAGCAAGATTCACTCTCCGCTTGGTTATCGATACTTTCGTATCAGTGACCGGATCACCTGTGTCAATCAGCAGTTTTCTTACCTGCTCAGGCATCAGATATTGGCCAGACCTCTCTAATGCTGCATTCTGAATAGAAGCCACACAGCCGGCTGCGAAGGGACATGCTGACGATGTTCCGTTGAAATTCGGAGTGTAATCACCACCAGTAAGACCGAGCGGACCAACAATATCGGTTGTATACACAGGATCGGCGGGCGCCAGAATGTCCAGATTCTCATCTGTATTCGAATAGTCCAATACAATATCGGCAGCATCATATATAGCGCCCACTGAAATAATATTGGACATGCAGGACGGCCAGCCAATTCCCTGCCCGGCACTATATTCATTACCGGAGGAGGCAAGAATGGTTATACCCAATCCCACGGCCGTATCAGCCAGAGTTGTCATGGCAGGTGAGTAAGCATCGGCTATACCTGAATCATTTGTCCAAATGCCACCACCCCAACTATTACTTATAACCTTGATCGGATGTGCCGGATCATCATTACGGTGCGTTATGCACCAATCCCATGCCGCTAATGTAGCATCGCTATAGAATGGTACTCGGAAGAATTCATTGCTGTCAGCATCAGGCGCCACTTTAAGGGCGTATATCCTGGCATCGTAAGCTACACCGCCGACGTAGTGACCCACTGTTCCCAGAGTTCCAGCAGCAATACCTGCACAGGCAGTACCGTGTGCCATGTCAAAGTGAGTACCTCTCGGCATCGGATCGGTATCGCCATCCGCAAAGTCGTAGCCGCCAATAACCTTGACGTTCGGGAATCCGCCCCCACCCAACATTGGATGCGTATAGTCAACACCCGAATCGACTATGGCGACTGCAATACCCCTGCCGCTATAAGCGTGCCTTATCTCCAAAGCATTTGCCTGTGGTAGTGCTTGAGCCAACGCGGCGCGGTAGTGTCTCACTGGTTCTATGTGCCTGACCAATGTGTGCGCCAGCAGCTTATTAAGACCAGAGCGGCTTACTTCACCCGAGAATGAGGCCACGTTCTGATACGTATGCCGTGTGGTGAACTCATCCGACGTCAGCGATGACAGGACAGACGCACGTCGACTGGCAAGTTGGGTTCTGAGTAGCGAGACTGACTGTTGATCGGCCCAATTCGTTGTCTGTCGTATCAGCGGTTCGGCCAGTGTTACAATCACTCTGACTTTTTGCCGGCCGTCGCTAAACTTTTCATAAATACTATTGCCATCTATCAATTTACCACTGTCGCTGGATTGTGGTTGGCTGATATTTTGTTTCGAAGCAACTCCGGATGCCATCGCAGCTGCTATCGGGTCTTTGCCATCTTCCTCTGGTGGTCCAATATCACTATAGGAAATCGATATAGTTGAGGGTACCGATTCCTTGTGGGAGCCTGTTGCTATCGCTATCTGGGCACCTTCTGCGCTGACATTGTTCCAGATAATAGAATCGATTACTGTTACATTGCTGCCGTTTGAGCCGTATAAACCTCCACCATATCCCGGGCCTATTCCAGTGGTCCCGTTGACCTTGTTATCGGCAATCGTGGAGTTAGATATTATCGGCGCAGCGAACCAGTTCGACGAGATGCCTCCGCCATCGCAGCCGGCCTTGTTCCCCGTCACTAAAGAATTATGAAGCAGGGGAGTAAATATCGAATCCATGTCACCGCCGCTAAAATAGATACCGCCGCCCGAGCCGTTAGACTCATTGTCCGTAAAGATGCTGTTTCTAATATCCATCCCCGATGACATGCAGTAATAGCCGCCGCCCTGACCGAAGATGCTCATATTAGGATCAAAGAGCGTAATATTAGGATCGTTCGGGTCCGTCGTGTCTAAGTTAGGATCAATAAACGGCAAAATAACGGCCCTGTTCCTGGTAACTGTTGTATCGAAAATAGCGCCCCTTGAAGCTATCGAGTACAAACCGCCTCCGTGGTAAGAATTACTGTCGGCGATATTGCAATCGTCAATGGTTATATTCGAGTATGCCCAGTATATACCGCCTCCGGCAAAGGCTTCGCCTCTGGTAATATTACAATCGTAAACCTCCGCATCGGCGTCAAAGAAATGCAGTGCGCCGCCTTCACCCAGGACTCTCACGAATGCATTCGGATCATTTGGATCCATTAAACTTGGTACATTTGCGTCGATTAGCGCTATATTTTGGTTGAAATCGCTTCGGCCGATTTCCGTCGTGCCGCCAACGATATAAAGACCACCGCCGTGGTATCCGGTGTTGTCCGTGAAATTGCTGTCGGTAATCGTAAGATCCGACCAGGTACCCCAGATTCCGCCGCCAATTGTGGCCTGATTATTGTTGAAGATACAATTATTTAAGACGAGCTTTGCGCCATCTTCATAAGCTATAGCACCACCGTAGCTGATGTACGGATCTTCATTGATCGGTACATCGCCATCAACATGTAAGTCCGGACCTTCAATATCAGCTTCATTATCGGCGAAGAAGCAATCGATAAATGAAGCAACACTGTTTTCTGCGGCATAAATTGCACCACCGAAACTATCAATCTTGTAATGGTTTAGCGGCCAGGAAGATAAGTATGGTTGCCCAGAAATACCGCAACTACCACCATGAGCTGAGTTGCCGATGAACTCACAGCCAATGAATTCCGGCGAACTATACGGACTACAGAATACAGCCCCACCCATTCCAGTATACCGCCAGGGCTCTAAGAAGGGGCCGTATTCCCACATCGAGTGAGTGCCGGGATAGAGTTCCTCTTCCCAGTTTCCTCCATGGCCGCCGGGCAGGCCGTCCTGGCCGTTTCCGCCATTGCCCGCGTCACCGCCACGAGCCCAGCAATTAACAAAAGAGCAATTCTTAAAGAATGGATTGCTGTTGTAACCGCAATATACAGCGCCACCGTAAGCCCAGCCGGCCCAGCCACCGTTACCGCCCCAGCCGTCAGCGCCGTTCCCGTCTTCACCATCATCAGCTTGTGGACCCCAAACGAGACAGCCGTCAAATATACAGTTAAGGACTGTAGGGGAAGCATTGCCTACTAACATTATACCTCCACCAAGTTCACCCATTCCGGGAACTCCATCCATTCCAGCCCCCTGCACAGTGCCCATAAACGTTTCCACTGCCTCGGAATTTCTGATAGTCAGGCCGTTTAGAACCATATCCCGACCGACATTCGACATAATAAAGCGTCCGTCGATAACTGTAGCAGAAACAACACACGGGTCCTCGGGATTGGTGCCTGCTATAGTAATAGCCTGGTTGTTTATTGTAATACTATGACCATCAGGATGCTGGCCGGGCTCGTAGGCATAAACACCAGGCGCTATAATAATAATGTCACCATCGTTTGCATCTCGAATGGCATAGTAAATATTCGTGTAGTCGCCGGGAACATCGAGAGTTCTCACCTGTCCGAACGCCACGGTAATATTTTTGTCCGAATCCATGATAACATAATTATTCTTCTCGGTTGATGTGTCATCATAAGTTCCGGACCATTCTGCAACATGCCATCCTGCATGGGCAGTGGCAGTGAGATTGACCGCTACTCCGGCTAAATACTTAGCCCTTACAGGTTGTACTGTGCCTAATCCGCCTGCCACTGATGCGGTTAAAGTATATTCAGGAATCCCATTATGGTCGGGGAAATGATAACCAATATCAACGATGTTATCCGGATCTCCCTCTCCATCTCCTACACCGTCAATGCGTGTAGTATAATCCGACAGGCCGAGATTCTCAGCCGAGTCACTACCGGCATCTACAGCCGGACTTGATTCAACATCGTTTGAATCTACGGTGGGTTGACTGAGATAATAATTACCTAAAGGCCCGGTCACGAACAATGGATCTGCCTGGATATTTCCTTCCTCATCAATATATTTTCTAACTCCATTAGGATCATTAGGATCACTACTCGGAATACTGAAAGGTTCTCTCCGCTGTTCAGTATCATATATCCTGTAATCACCATCCTGGTTGTTATCGAATAAAGAATATTTAACAGTCGTACCGCCAACGTCTTCTTCAGCTATTGCACCATTATTGCAACTCCTGAATATAGAATCACTTATAGTGCCGTCCGAACTCCAGTCAAAGAATATTGCTCCACCGATACCATCTGTCTGGTTTCCACTGAAGGTGCAGTTTGTAATCACGGGCTTGGCGTTGAAACTACAAGAAATCGCACCACCATCGACAGAAGCAGAGTTACCGACAAAGAGGCAGTTCTTAACTGCGTGCTCGACAAATCCACCGTAAAAGTTGATTGCGCCGCCCGAGCCGTTAAGGCCTTCAACACGGTTATTTCTTAAGGAGCAATTTTCTATGGTTGCCTGTGTATCGGCACATACGATAGCTCCGCCAAGATCCATACCATCAACGACATCGACATCAGTGATAGTGATGCCGAATAATTCTTCGTATAATTCATACATAATGCTTCTCGAATAAATAGTGCGCAAATCATCTTCGAGAAACATCTGTTCAATATCGGTATCGATAACAGAGCCAGTGGCATAAGCTGAATTAACTCCGCTGCCACCCTGTGCTGCATTATTATCAATATAGCCGCCATTTATATAGACATCGCATCCGGCCAGCAGCATGGCACCACCATTCCTGGCCGTGTTACCGATTAAATAGCAATCTATAAACTTGGCATAACAATCCTGGAATCGCACGCCGCCGCCCCAGCCGGTGGTACCCAGATTTGCCTGGTTTCCTGTAAATTTGCAATGCTCAAGATTGATTCTCAACATAGAGCGTATTTCGGGATTGCCGTTATCAAAATATGCATCTATCGCACCACCGTCTCCATTTGCAATATTGCCGCCGAACAAGCAGTCTTTAAAGTCGATGTCACTTTCGGTACGAATGGCACCGCCATGTTCCGTGGCTTCGTTGCCGGAGAAATGGCAATCCGTTATGCCGACGTCGTTACAGAACGGCCCAAGGTAGATCGCGCCGCCCTGGTAAGTTCTTGTTTCGGGAACCTGTATGTCATTAATAAGGAAGTACGAAGTCGTATTGCCTGAGTGCAGGACATAATCCGTCAAACTTCGATTAATGACCTCATTGCCTGCAAATCGACATCCGTTGATGTTCACTTTACTCTGACCGAGTATATAGAGTGCACGACCGTAGTTGCCGTTAAACTCACAATTTCGCAAGTCGATGCTGTTTTCGGTTTCCGAGTAAATAGCACCTCCCTTATAATCGATACGTATTTCCGATACGTTACCCCATTGATCGGTACCACCGAATCCCAGGAAAGCCTTGTTGTCTGCGAATATCGAACCGGCCACGTCTATGGTCGTCCTGCGTGCATAGTACGTGGCTCCGCCGCCGGTCTGGCCAAAGGAGATAACATCGCCGGGGACACCAGGTCCGGCAGGTCCCCACGGCGCCGGTAACTGGTTGCCGTTACCTCGCTCACCTCGAGCACCCGGAATGCCCGTGCGGGCTATGTTGTTATTATAGCGACATCCTTCGATAACAGGACCACTCTGACTGTCGGTATAGATCGCGCCGCCTCGGCCATCGCCGACCGCGTCTCCTCCACTACCGCCCCAGCTCTCATAACCGCCGCCACTGGCACCTCCATCACCAGCGTCACCACCAAAACCGCCGTATGCGGCGTTGTCTGTGAATGTGCAGTCGATTATACGCGGCTTGCTGCCGTTCAGGCACGCCATGCCGCCTCCATATCCGTTTCCTCGCCCTTCACCGCCGTGTCCACCCCATTGTCCGTCATTCGTTTGTCCCGGATTATCTACACCAGGCTGGACATACGACCAATTGCCTGGCCACGGTGGCGAGGGCGTCGTGGACCATCCGTCGGCACCGGCACCACCATGGGCTCCGGTTACCGTACAGTTGAGGATAACACAATGACTGATGGTCGGCGAACTGCTGTTCTCGCAAAGGATACCACCACCATACGCATCACCCTCCGCGTCAGAGCCGCGTTCCGCCCGAGGTCTGAGCGGAGGCCCGGGCCACAGATCCGGAGCAACTACCTCATACGGAACCGGAGTTACTACACCGAACCGGCCGGCAGCCGCAAGTGGACCTCTGCGGTATCCGTTACGAATGGTAAATCCGGAAATTACCGTATTCTCATCCTCACCGCTATCGAAGTGGAAGGCACGTTTTGGATCGTCTACATCTCCCTCGCAATCAATAATTGTATTGGCAACAACATCCGGATCGTTCGGATCGATGGACATTAGAGTGACTTTTTTACCCTGGAAGTTAATACCATTCGGATCGACTATGTAATGAATTCCCCGGTCGACAATGATATTCGTTCCATATTCATCCGCAGCGGCTACGGCCTCCTCAATAGTTCTGTATTCGGACGGAACCATCAGGTTGCGGTTAATATCCAGCTCGAACTCGACACGAACCACTTCGCTGCCATCGACTGTTAATTCGTTCTTTTCGGTATTCCAGGATGGATCCTTATTGGTTCCCGTCCAGCTCTTTACGCGATAACCATCCTCGGGTGTGGCCTCAAATTTTACGAGGTCGCCCCTATATGATTTGAATGTACTCGTGCCTGGATCGTTGTTAGGATCATATAGGATATTGATCGTATCGTCTTCACTGAGTGTAACCACAAGGTTTCCATGGCCAACCAAAACAATGGTCAAATCCTGCTGGCGACCACGCACGATGGAATGGTAACCAATATCCACAATGCCTGCATCGGCAACACTATCGGTTCTTGTTGTATAGTTATCCATGCCCACATTGACTGCAGAATCGCTGCCGCTATCGACACATGGGCTGAGTGGATACTCTTTTAGTTCTTCCGGAGTTTGATTAAGGAAGCTATGCTCGACAAAGATAGGATCGGCATCAATATTGCCGGCACCCCAGTTGAGTGTGCGGCCCGGTTCTACATGGATGGCTTCCGCGGCCTGGCCGCCCTGAATGTCAGTATATGAAACTGTAAGCGTAGCAGGCCTTTCGAGATAAATCGGTTCATTATCACTTCCGATTGCAATCTGGTTGCCGATAACACTTCTGTTGTGCCATAATATACTGTCGATAAGAGTCGTGTTTGTTTCGTAGTTGCATGACAGACCGCCGCCTTTTCCACGAGCCGAATCATCAATATCGATTGCCTGATTATTTGCAATTGTACAATTTGCGATTGTCGGCTCTGCGAACCAGTTGGCGACAACACCACCACCGTCAATAGAAGCAGTGTTATTTCTAATCAAACAGTTTTTGAGTAACGGTGCAGATGGATCTCCGCCCAAAGCAACACCACCGCCGGAGCCGGAAGCTGCATTATCTGCTATAATACAGTCTTCGATCTTCGCATCGGATGACCAGCATAAAATTCCACCGCCGCCGCCGTACAAAACATCACCGAAATTGGCGTAGCGATTAGAAATAGGTTGAGTTGTAAAAATACTGGGATCGAACGTAAGGGTATCATCCGCGTCATTATTTATGATTGTGCAGCCAATAATTTTCGGCGCACCTCTGCTGAAGAATAATCCACCGCCGGCATCAGCGGTGTTATCATCGAATTTGCAGTAAGAAACTTGTACTTCGGTATCTTCACCATGCCAGTACATACCACCGCCAAATCCCGCCAGGTTGCGGTAAAATTCGGTATCTTCGACTTTTATTTCGCTGTTATTGTGCCATACTAATTCATCTATATCATCTTCTTCGTTCGGATCGATTAATTCGCCGCCGCCATAAACTCCACCACCGGAACCTAATGCTGTATTATTGCTAAATCTGCTGTCGTCGATATCCAGCGAGCATTCATTATCGATGAGAAGTCCGCCGCCGTCACGTGTTGCAGCATTCCAGTCATATAAGCAATCTTTTACCACGAGTGTACAGTTTGGATTATAGAACTGACCGGCTCCGTAACGTGCTATGTTTTGAATGAATTCGGATTGATTATATGTTCCCGTCGCCCCTTCCGAATAATATTCTCCGCCACCGTCATGTCGTACCGAGACATTGTAAGCTATCGTGCAGTTGGTCATTGTCACCTTCACGCCTGCAGCGTAGTAGTTTGCACCACCAAAGGTCGTAACAATGCCCCAATCGTCCATACCAGGTTGTCCATCTTCACCGGCAGCGCCCTCAAAGCCGGCGTTGTCTGCACCGCCCAGACCAGGGATACCTTCTAAAAAAGCATTAGGTTCGGATAAAGCAGGATTGAAGATATCACTATTCGGATCAATTAATTCTGGATCTAAGGGACTAAATCGATCAGCTTGAGCGGTTGTGTTACCCTGAATTATAGTATCCGACATTTCAACTTCGCAATTTTCGCCGAAATATATAGCGCCGGCCCATGATCGTGGTCCGTCCGGTCGGCCGTTTCCACCGGAACCAGCGCTACCACCATCTCCACCTACATTCGGATCAGTGGGTCCATCCACACCAGGCTCTCCGTCAGGATTACCTATTCCACCTGCGCCGCCGTTAGCGCCGACTCCACCTGAAGCACCACCATTTCCACCATTACCGGCTTGTCCGCCATATGAACCAACTCCCTGGACTGTAAAGCAGTTGGAAATGAAACAATGTCGTATTACCGGCTTGCAATCGGATTCGAAGTATATCGCACCGCCTACACCTTCGGCACCTTCACCGCCATCTCCTCCATCTCCACCGTCACCGCCTTTACCGCCTGCGCCGCCGGCACCGCCGTCACCACCGTTTCCGCCGGCACCAGTCTCTCCTCCATTATAACCCTCCTGCCCTGGTTGTCCATCCTGGCCCGGCTGACCATCCTGGCCGTCCTGACCGTCCTGGCCGTCCTGGCCGTTACCTCCGACACCACCGGATCCACCGATTGCACTACCAAGTACGATGGTACAATTCAGAATTATCGGAGCGCTATTGGCATCAAAATACATCGCGCCACCATGGGCTAAGCCACCATTACCTCCAGGTACTCCGTCTGCACCATCCATACCATCTGCTCCAGGTGCACCGTTTTGTCCATCCGCTCCATCCTGTCCGGGCATGCCGTGTATTGGCGAGTTAACGTCAGGTGTATTCGGATTATTCGGATCCCATGACGTAGGGTCGCCGTCCCACGGATCATTTGGATCCCAGGTATCAACGAGATTTGGATCGAATGAGTGACCATCGTTAGCATCAATAACAACCACATCCAATGGTTCCAGCACATCCAGTGCATCCGGCGCAGGGTCAGGTGCTGGGAATGGTGGTGGTGGTGGAGCCCCATCAGCACCGTCAGCCCCTGTAGCACTACTGTTAAGGATAACGAGATTAGAAAGTGTGGGGCTACTTCCATTGAAGCAGGCTATCGTTCCACCTAAAGCTGGTTCCGTAGCCATGCCATTAACAATTGTAAAGCCGTCAATAACAGAATCTTGCCCCTCCCCGTTTTGGAATATGAAAGCGCGCGTGGCGCCGCCACAATCGATTATTGTCGATGCCACAGAAGCCGGGTCATCCGGGTGTTCGCTGGCGAGAGTAATAGCCTTGCCCTGGAAATCAAAACCACCCGTCGGTATATCTGTGTCTTCGACTGAGGGTGAGTAGGTGTACGTGCCTGCTGATACGATTATCTTGTCGCCGTGGTCGTAAGCAGCATTGATAGCATGATGAATTTTGGGATATTGATCCGGCACAAGCAAACTCTTCGGCTGCCTGAAATAAACTTTAACATCCTTATCGGAATCCATCGTCACTGTATTTTGAGTTAACCATAAGGTATCATCGTCAGTTCCCGTCCATTTATCGATACCGTAGGTCCTATCGGGTTTTGCTATTAATTCAACGACCGTACCTTCACGATAATATTCGCCCCTTCTGTGGTAGGGTGAAATTGTGCCGTTACTGCCGATTACTTCTGTGCTTAATAGATACTTGGGAATCTCCTCGAATTCGATCGTGACATCGGATTCACCAAGAATTGTGACGACTGTTTTATTGGGATCTTCCGGTGAATCATTGTCTGTCCCGGTCCAGGCCTCAACTCGGTATTTAACTTCAGGATCAGTATCGTTGGGTTCGGCTATAATTTGTATAACTTCATATTTACGATATGAATATTTGACACCATCCGGACCAGTAGTTTCGACAGTGATAGTGGAATCGTCGCTTATTAGTTTAACAGAGCCGTTGCCCTTTACAGTGATATTTAGCGGAAAAGTCTCTGCCGGCACGGACGGGTAATGGAAACCCATATCCACTATACCTGCATCGGTTTGACTATCTGTTCTCGTAGTATATGTATTCAATTGAAGGCCGGCATCAGTTTCAGGATCACCGGCATCAATACCGGCGCTGTCATTTAGCTGTCCGGCTGCTTTCTGACTTAAATAATAATTTCCAAGAGGGCCTGTAACAAACGTAGGCTCAATGTGAATGTTGCCTTTTCCCGAATCGTCGTCCTCGATGCAGGAGTAAGTTGCCTGAAAGTTGTACAGGTTATCGGCGTTGTACAGGTCGTCACCGTTACCCCAAAGGATGCAGTTTGTGATTACCGGAGAAGAACTCTGATAGGCAAAGATGCCGCCGTCTTTTGGAGCATTCGGATCGTCAACGAGAATTGTGCAGTTTGTGATGATCGGCGATGACAGATCAAGATTAATTCCACCGCCTTTATATACTGCTGAATTATTCGTAATCAAACAATTGATAATATTTGGATCGGAATTATAGCATGATATACCGCCGCCCACATTTTCTGAGAAATTGTTGCTGATAGTACAATTTTTAATTGTCGGATTAGAATCCTCACAATCGATGCCGGCGCCATATAATATAGCGATATTATCGTTTATAATGCAGTCTTCAATCGTCGGCGATGATTTGTAACACTGGATGCCGCCGCCGTACCTGGCATAGCCCCGGCTGATGGTGAAACCTTTTAAAACAGAATCGGACTTTTCACCACTCGCGAATATTACTGTAGAATCGTAACTCGCGATGCCTAAAATGAAAGTATTTTCAGGACTGATATTCGAATTGGATGGTTCGTTGATATCGCCGCTTCGAAGTGTTATGGCCTTACCAGCAAAGTCGATGCTTCCAAAGAAGAGGCTGTTGGCTTCGGCGATTAGTTCGTCACCGTCTTTGGCGGCTTTAATCGCATCCTGTATCGATGTATACAGATTAGGATCGTCCTCTCTGTTGATAATAACTTTACCCGGTTTTCCAGGGGGTAATAACGTTAAAGCGTTGTAAAGATTAACGCGTCCGCCGGATACACATCGCATGGGCAAGGTCAGCACCGGATCGACCGTCTTCATAATAAGCCCTTTGATAACATCCGAGGATAAATACGGGTAATGCGACCAAATAAGAGCACAGGCACCTGAGACGTAAGCGGTGGACTGCGATGTTCCACTTTGTATGTCATATTTTTCTTCTAACGGCCGAGGTTGTCCATCAACGATTTTGCCGACAGCCATTTTTAAACCGGTAAAATATGTTGGCGTGGTGCTCAAAATGTCCGTGCCGGGTGCAGCTATGTCAACCGTTGTAGCTCCATAATTGGAGAAATCCGCCATCATGTCATTCGGATCTGTTGACATTACAGAAATGATGTTATCAAGATCATAGCTTGCCGGATAAACAGGAGTTTCATCATTATCACTGCCATTATTACCTGCCGCTGCAACAAAAAGCACGCCTGCATCACCGGCTCTTTTGATGGCGTCATAAAGAGATTGTGAATAGGATGTACTACCCCAAGAAGCGTTAATGATCTTTGCACCATTGTAAATAGCATAATCGATCGCTTCAATTGTATCTCTTAAAAATGGGCCTAAGACTTCACTTACATCCTCCTGCATCATTTCAAAATCACCAACAATGGGTTCGGCATCATTGGTGTTATCGTCGGAAACAACTTTCAAGGCCATCAGCTTCACATCCCAGCAAACACCTGCAATGCCCTCATTGTTGTTATTAGCTGCTGCTCCAATGATTCCTGCTACATGAGTGCCGTGAAACCAATTATCAATCGGATCAGGATCATGATCAGCTCCCTGACTTGCACCAGCAAAATCATAACCATAAATATCATCTATATACGTTTTACCGTTAATCTCAACGCCTTCATCGTCTTCTCCGGGCTTACCGCCATCCTCTGCGGGATTCTTCCACATATTAGCAGCCAGGTCGGGGTGCCTATAGTCGATACCTGTGTCGATAACGGCTACGACAATATCCGAGCTGCCGGTTGTGATGTCCCATGCCTCAGGCGCATCCATGTCAGCATCTTCCGTGCCGCCTGTTTGCCCGGTGTTGTCCAATCCCCACAAATCAGAGAAAAAGGGATCGCCGGGAACAGCAAACATCTTGTATTTATAGTTAGGCTCGGCATAAATAACATTGGCCGACTCGAGGAATTTGATCCCGGCATCCAGAACGTTCGTGCCGGCCGGCAGTTTTACAACGGCCAGACCTGGCGCAAGGGCGTCATATTCCGTGTCCACCTCAGCACCGGCAACTATAAAATCAGAGAGCCTGCTTCTTATAGCACGACGTGTTAATGGACCCATTAGCACCGGCCCTTCCGAAAGCTGAGTGCCTGCTTCCGGATCGGCAAAGCGCACGATCAATTCGTCTTGTTTATAAGGTGTCGAGGCATCGTGTTGTGGATTGGGAACTCCGGACCATTGAAGATCCATTGCCGCTGCAAAACCAGATAAAAAAAACAAAACGAATAAGCTAATCAGAAATTGTCGTTTCATACCGTATGTCTGTTCTATAATAAGTTGTTATTTCTGAAACATTTAATCGCCTTAGACATTCAAACATGCTAAGACGTCACAATTACGTTTCACAAGAATATGGGAGCTATTATTAAGAAACCCCTCCAACAATCCGAAGTCTATATTTCACCTTCCATTGCAGCAATTGCCTCAGCTTCGCGTTCCTTTTGTAGCATGATTGTTGGTTTTACCAGTATTAATAATATCTTATGGTCTCTAACCTTGCTACGATTGCTGAACAGTCTTCCAACCAGAGGTATCTTGCTCAAAACCGGGACACCTGCCTCCTGCTCAACCTCGGCAGAAATTCTCTGACCACCTAATAATAAAGTCCCGCTGTCAGGAACACTAACCCGTGTCAGGAGCGAAGATCTTTCAGTCTCAGGAAGGTCGATCTGCCATGTTTGAATAGTTTGCTGCCCGGCTGCCTGACCAACAATAGGCGCCGTAACCTCACTTCTATTAAGCCCTAAGTATTCATTCTGAATCGTGATAATGTTGAGTAAAACGTTCTTCTTATCATGAGTGATAGTAGGCGTAATAGACAAAATACTCCCAATAGGTACTGTAACATACTGCGGGACATTACCCCCGCCCGCCTGTTGTGTTCCGGTCACTGCACCCGTTGTAATGACTCCCGAAGTCTGAATAGGGGGCAGCGCAAATGTCAATGTTCTGTTTATGTTAAAAGTGGCAGACTCACCACTCAGAACAGTAGCAACAGGAGCGGTCAATGACTTTGCATCTCTGTGAGCCTGGGTCGCACGCAGGAGAAAAGCAACCTGCAAGTCATCTAATATTGAGCCATATCCCCCTGCTATAGCTCCAGCCGATAACTCACCGAGACCACCAAAAGTCAGAGGAACTTGAGTGGCCGCCGACTCAGTTATAACGGCAGAATCTTGCTCAAAAGATAACTGGCCCCATTTGCCCCCGAGGTTATTCATAAAATCTACATCTAAACCAATATCTTCGAGGAAGTTCTCATTAACGACAAGGAATCTTGCTTCGATGGAAACCTGATGTCCCAGTGATCTGCGCAGCGCAGTTAGTAAATCTTCGACTTCTCTATGGACTTCATGTGTATTGTAAACAGCAAGCTTTTTCGGTGATTGAGTAGGATAAGGTGTTATTGTGCCTTCTCCTAAATCGCTCAGATCAAACCAGCTTTCCGGATCAATACTCTCCTGAATAAGCTGAATCAAACTTTGTGATTGCATGGTGCCGCCCATGCCGCCGTACATACCACCACCGCCGCCATACATACCGCCGCCCATGCCGCCCATGCCGCCCATGCCGCCCATACCGCCGCCATAGCCGCCCATGCCGCCCATGCCGCCCATGCCGCCCATACCGCCGCCGTAGCCGCCGCCGATGCCACCAGTTGTGCCGCCAACGCCTCCCGTGCCGGTGCCGGTGCTACCAGGAAGGCCGCCGGAGCTTATGGAGTAGCCAATGTTGCTGCTCATACTGGTAACCATGGTACCTAACGACATACCCATCATCAAGCCCTGCAAGCCACCGTATTGGGCAGGCTGGCCGACCAGGTCTGTAATGTCATAAACACGAGTCACCATCTTCTGCGGCAGCGTTTCAACTGTTGCTATCTGAATCACACCCTCATCCACTACATAGTCGATCACCGCAAATTCGCTTGAAACACCTGCCAATAAAACCTCCAGGGCCTTGCGGAGCTTGACACCCGTCAATGGATCCATCCCCGCCGAAGTGGTCTGTTCAACCTCTGCGTTTTCGAGTAGATCCTTCCAGTTAGGTTGTATCTGTAAAGGAGGATCTACAGATGTTTCTAATTGCTCAATCACATCGGCAAAAGCCGTTGTAGATGTTAAGTTGGACAGGTCGATGACCTGCTCAAGTTTTTCATAAACAGCCGCATCTGCAGGATCCAGCCCAATTGGCTTGTCAGGCTGGCGAGTCGGTTTCTGAATAATCTCACGCCAGTTTTTAGGATAGGTAAGTTCATCAGCATACGGAATTCCGGACTCATCTGTTTTAACCAGAATTTCCGCCCTTTGCTTATCTGCCTCTTTCTCAACTTCCAGTTGTTTCCGGATGAAAATTATGTCTTCCAGAGTGTCTTTTAGTATTAATGCTTCGTTATTCTGCGGGTCCAATGCAAGCAGGCTTTTCAATTGACCAAGGGCCGCTTCGTACTGCTGCTGCTTCTGATAAGCTAACGTGTTTTCCATCAGATCGGAGATTCTTTTCTGTCTGTCAATCTCCATTTGCTGCCTGAATTTATTTTGTGCTTCGATTGCCGCTTTGCGCTTATCCTGTTCGTCTTGCTGGGCTTTTTCGCTCTGCTTTTCTGCAATTTCGTCTGCAAGCGCTTTCAGCTTGCCGCTGTATTGTTTGAAAAGCGCATCTCCGAGGTGAATCTGGTTTTCGTTCACAGTAAATACCGCAGACTCGACTTCTCCTTTGGCCTTATCGAACTGCCCCTGGTTTATGAGATTATATGCTTTCGTTGCAGCATTGTTAACAACTGTTGCAGTATAGGTGCGGATGATATTCCTTTTTTTGGTAATCTGCTCGATATAGGTGCCTTCACCTGTTGCCGTCGGAGCGGCACCAGGTGTAGAAACCATTAATCTTTCGGGAGCGGAAATCCTTGGTCGGATTCCATTCCGATCGGTACTGACCGGCTCATTTACTTCCGACTCCGCAGCTTCAAAGTTGAAACTCCTTGGTTCATTCACCGCTACTATCTCTGTTTTCTTTTCTTGAGCCGTTTCAATTTCAGTCTTTAGAGGCATGCGTTTATCTATTTCAGCCAGATAACCTTCTATAGTTTTCTTCATTCGTGGAGGGATTAAACCGCTGGCCGCTACTTTGACGAAACCGCCACGGGCCTTTTCGAACTGACCGGCACGATAGAATTTCATGCTGCTGCGATAAAGGTCGGCGATTTTCTGGTTCTGCTCTTTCTGCTGCGCGTCTGTTTTCACAACTTCTTCTTTGGCTGTCTCCGGTTTGTCCGCCATTATCCGGACAGATGATTTATCCCTTTCTGCCTGAAGTTCTATTTGTTCAAGCACCGCTGTGATCTGCACCTGCTCGTCTTTTGTTAAATACTCATTCTTCTTCAGGCTCTCAAGATCTGCCTTGGCCTTGATTAGCTGGTTATCCCTAATCAATTGATCAGCCGCCTGAAATTTCTCCAGAGCAAGTTTCCTTTGGGCTACGGCCGCCTTTGTCTTTTCAATATGCGCATACAGCTGCTGGCGCCCTGTTGCGGTTAAATATTCCTGGTATCCCTGGGCCATAACAAAGGTTTTTAGCGCTTGGGCATAGTAACCTTTGTCATATTCTCCCTTGCCAGCCTTAACATAGCTCTGGACGATTCGCCGGAATGCTTCCTTCCGGTCGGTCGCTTCATTCTCCTGAGATTGAGCCACATTAAATACTGTTGTTATTAGTAGTAAAATGGATACCACTACAATGGACAGGGACTTCCTGCCGAATGATTGGGTCAAGAAACTTGGCTTGCTCAAAATAAACCTCCTGCCAAAAAAAACACCCTCATTAGTGAAATTCTTTACAATTTACTGTTACAATACTCTCCAGCTTCAATATCAGGCCGGACTTATAATAACTCAAGTTTATAAGAAATCAATTTTTTTTGCAAGAGAAAAATTTGATTTATGCCCATATGGCCAATAATATCTGAATTATAATACAATTACAGTGTGCTCAATAGAAAAATCAGTAAAAACTGAAGGGAAAAAAGTAATCTGAAAAACGCATTTTTTAAGTTGATAGCGGGGATTTCAAAACGAAAATACGATACAAAATCATCGAAATGCATATGATATGAAAGAAAAACCTCTTATACTTGCAGTCGAAACATCCAGCAGAATAGGCTCTGTCGCGATAGCTCTCAATGGAAAAACGCTTGGAGAAACAGTTTTTTCTGCACCTTTAAGGCACAGTGCCGAGATTTTTCCTGCTATTCGCGCTTTACTTAGCCAATTCAATTTTCAGACCAGCCAAATACAACACATTTATATATCTGGCGGGCCTGGAAGTTTTACCGGTCTGAGAATAGCTACAACAATAGCGAAAATAATGCAACTGGCACATGCTGTAAAAATTGTAACCGTCGATACTCTCGATGTGGTTACCGCCAATGTTGTCAATCTCATTCCTGATAATTCTTTGATAGCATCTAATCAAAAACCGCCGGCAATAAGCGACGAAAGAATTGCTGCTATACTCGACGCCAAGCGAGGTCAGTTTTTTATCGCCGTCTATGAGCAAGACAAAGATAAAGAGCCAAAAGCAGCAGGGCGGTCAGTTTGGAGAAAAATTCTTCCGGATTGCTTAATGACTGCTTCGCAGTTCCTTGACAGGTTCACCCGCGATGCTAAACCAATCTGGCTGCTCGGCGACGGCCTGCTGTATTATAAAGATAGATTTCAGGCTGACAACGTTCACTTCTTTGACGAGAAGCTTTGGAGCCCGCGAGCAGCCAAAGTTCTCATGCTCGGTCACCACATAGCCTTAAAAGAACAATTTGCCGATGCCTTGACACTCACCCCCAATTATCTGCGCAAACCGGATGTCACGATAAAATCACGGTGACTCTAAGATTTGCATTAGAACCGGCTATTTTATTGCTACTGATCCCACATTCGTCTTCAACAGAACCTTGCCCTCTCCTGATCCTATTGTACCTTTTATAGATTTACTGACTTTACCAACCACAGTTATCGGCCTGGCAGTATTAACTGAGCCGATATTTGTTGATGCGTGAACTTGTGCTGAAAATTGAGCTGGAGCTTTAAAATCTATACTGCCGACATTAGTTGTAATGTTCGCTTTGCAGGCGGCCGGGGCGGCGTCTGTATATTTGACTGTTACAGAGCCGACGTTGGACGAAAGAACAAGCTCGCCGACAACCATTTTGCAGGCAATAGAGCCAACATTTACAGATGCCTCTATTCGGCCCTCGATATCTGATACTGTGACAGATCCTACGCCGGTCGAGCAGTCCAGCCTCATGTGCTTTGGAGCTGTGATTATGAAATCAACAATGAGTGACTTCTTCTTTAATTCATCGGGCCGTAATGTTTTGATGGTTAATGTGTCACCGGAAGATTGAAATTCCATCTTTACTTCTTCGGCAAGTTTCTGAGCGGTCTCTTTTGTCCGTGCTTTCACGGTAATCTCAGCAGTGATATTACAATCTGTAACATCAGCACCTGTGACAGTAATCGAGCCGACGTCGGATTCGACATTCAACTCTGTCTGGCTCGTAATAGGTGCTGATGCTCGCTCTGTTCTCTGATATTTGGCCCTGAATAACCCGCCCGAATCTTTACAGCTCGATAAGGCCATTAGCAGACAAATAGAAACCACGAAGCACAAGTGTATAAGGAAATGTTTTCTCATCTTTATATCCCTCGATTACATTTATTACTGTTCAGATTATTATTGCCCTGTTATAGATTGGATGCAAGTTGCTTCTCATAAAAATATTTAAGTTAAATGAAAAGGGCTTGTACTGAAGCAAACAGTACAAGCCCCTAATAATACAAATACCGGATTAAACGCCGCAATATTCTTTACTCGACGGCATCAATTTCTGATCGATACAGCCGAATGTCATCGATATAAATCTTACCGGCTCCGCCGGGAGTTGTTATATTGCCCTGCGTGCCGACGCCGATTGCCATTGTGTTAACATCAGTCAGATCAATGCCCTGATCGGCAAAATTCTGCAGAGGAATCACCCACTCTGTCCAAGTTCCGATTTGTGTCGCTGACGGATCATCATGATATACAGCTACCGGATCGCCGGTGAGATTAGATAGTGACACATACAAACGATCGGCATCGTTAGTAAAAATGCCTCTGAACCAAATCGTCAATTCACCAACGCCTTCGGCGGTCCAGTCGCGCGGAGAAGTTAACGTCTTTTCTACTTCCGAATAGAACGCGTAGCCCTGCTTATTGTTGTCGTAAGCAACCGGCATCGACTTTCCACCGCCGTGTACTATTCTTTCTTCACAATAAGAAGGAGTATTCTCGTCACCTACGGCTGAACCAGTACCGTTGCCGGGTGAGTATGGCGGCGTGTCCTCAGTGCCGTAGCCAAGCCCGTCCTGCCAGGCATACCATATCTGGTTTTCGCCGATATCATAATTCTCGAAATCGTCCACCAGAAGGAAGTCAGCTACAGTAAAGCTCCATACAAGGCCTTTCATTATACTGTCGGTATAGACCGCGTCCACGCGCCAGTAATACATGCTATTCCAGTCAAGTTTACCGGGATCATAATTCTCGGAACCTGGTGCCCTGTTGCCCTTGTATTCCGGTGAAACCGTTGTGGCATTCTTCACGGCATCGGCATCTGCGCCAAAGTACAGATCGCTCGAAGCGGCACTATCTGCCGGAGTCCAGCTAAGAGTCGTCGTCATCTTCACATCCTCGGCGCCGTTAGACGGATTTGGATTGCCAACTGCGCCGGGAGTCGTAAAGCTCCAGATGTCACCTTTATACGTATTTTCGGCATCGAACTCATCGACGCGCCAGTAATAAACCTTCTCCCGTTCAAGTGTACCGGGATCATAGGTTGCAGGTACCTGTGATGTACCATCGGCAGCGTTATTTACATCTTCATAACTGTCACCTAAATATACAGTATGCGTTTTCGCACCATAACCTGCTGTCCAGCTCAATGTTGCATTCGGATCTACAAATTCAGCGCCGTCGGCAGGATCCGGATTATATGCCGTCGTGGACGGAATAGTAAAGCTCCAGACATCCCCCTTCCACGGGCTTCTCGGGTCGGCCTCGTTCACTTCATCGATTCGCCAATAGTAAGTTGTGCCGGGAACAAGACCATCCGGATAGGGATATCCGGGAAAGCCGACAATATAAAAATTAAGGTCCCTGCCCTGATTGACTCGGAAGGTATCGCCGGTGCCGTTGGCCACGTCGTCATAATTATCGCCGAAGTAGACGTCGTGTGATACCGCGGCTTCATCCGCCGACCAGGTAAGAGTCGCCGATGTACTTTCATTCAAAGCGCCGTCAGCCGGGTTTGGATTGTAGGCCGACACGGAGGTACCCTGCAACGTCAGCTCAACTGACTCGATCCAATCACACTGCCATCCGTTGGAAGCGCCTTCCTGAAACGCGGACACCGCGATGGTTTGGCCCTGCTGAAGTCCTAAATCTTCCAGCGGGATGACCGCGTGAATCGTATCACCCTCAATCGTGTATTCGTATTCCTCAAACAGTTCCACCTCGTCTCCGGTCAATGGATCAAGACTGTACGCGTACACGCCGGCGGTGGCGCCGTCACGCCATCCGAATTGAACGATCAGATCAACGCCAATGGGGGTTTCCAAGTTCGTTGGGTTGCCCTCGTACTCGGAGTTGTGATAACCGGTGTCCGGATTGTTATCCGTATCGAGGAGCCAATGGTAGTAGTATCGATTGGTCATGCCGGCCGGCGTATCCTCTACCGAAGGCGCGAAAACACCGTACACCGTCATCGTCAGATTCAGGTTACCGTGGTCCATCCATGCCTCAATACGCTTGATGTCGCCGCTCGAATCGGCCATGTCGGACGGATCGTCCACGCCGGCGACCTGCCCGAGAGAGGTATCCATCGTCAGCTCAAATGACTCGATCCAATCACACTGCCATCCGTTGGAAGCGCCTTCCTGAAACGCGGACACCGCGATGATGTCGTCCGGCGTCAATTTTAAATCGGCCAAGGGGATGACCGCGTGAATCGTATCACCCTCAATGGTGTATTCGTAGTCCTCGAACAGTTCCACCTCGTCTCCGGTCGATGGATCCAAGGAGTACGCGTACACCCCGGCGGTGTCGCCGTCGCGCCAGCCGAATTGAACAAGCAGATCAACGCCAATGGGAGTTTCCAGATTCGTTGCGTTGCCCTCGTACTCGTCGTTGAGGTAGCCGGTATCCGGATTGTTGTCCGTATCGAGAAGCCAATGGTAATAGTATCGATTGGTCATACCGGCCGGCGTCTCCGTTACGTCAGGCGCGAAAACACCGTACACCGTCATCGTCAGATGCAGGTTTTCGTGCTCCACCCATGCCTCAATGCGCTTGATGTCGCCGCTCGAATTGGCCATGTCGGACGGATCGTCCACGCCGGCGACCTGCCCGAAGGCGGTGCTCACCAAGACAAACATCAGAACAAAAACTAAAAATTTCTTACACATGATAGTTCTCCTTATTCAGTAATTTAAGCATTTATGCTTCGGTAACACACCGACAGCAATGAAGAATGCCATACAAAAATTTACTTCGTCAAAACTTCTAATGCAGATTACAAATTCACTAAGACATAATTATTTGTAAAAAATAAATTTATTCAGAATCGGTCTCGTTATTTCGACACAAACGAATGTCATCGAAGAACATTTTTCCCGAGCCACCCGGAGAAGTCGTATTGCCCTGAGTTCCGATACCGAGCGCTATCGAACTCACATCGGTTAGATCGATGCCCTTCTCGGCAAAGGTCTGAAGCTGGATAATCCACTCCGTCCATTCTCCGGTCTGGGCCGCTTCCGGATTTTCATATTCGACCACCACAGGTGTACCTGTTTTATTGGCTATTGCCACGTACAGCGGATCCGCGGAATTGGTAGAACTACCGTGGAACCACAGAGACAATTCATTAACACCTTCATCGGTCCAGTCGCGAGCTTCGCTTAATACCATCTCTACTTCCGAATACATCGCGAAACCTTCCTTATTGTTGTCGTAGGTTACCGGCATTGATTTACTGCCGTTGTGAACGATTAATTCTTCCATGTAGGAAGGCGTGGTTTCATCACCTACACCTGAGCCAGTGCCGTTACCGGCAAAAAACGGCGGATTATCTTCCGTGCCGTAACCTAATCCGTCATGCCACGTGTACCATATCTGATTTTCGTCGGCATCATAATCCTCAAAATCGTCTATCGAAATAAAGTCAGCAGTCGTAAAACTCCAAATTGGCCCCTTAAGCGTATTGCCGAGGCTATCGACTTCATCTATACGCCAGTAGTAATCGGCATACCAGGAAAGTTTCCCCGGATCATAGGTCTCGCTGCCAAATGCCATGGAACCTTTATATTCCAGCGAATTCTTATCGGCATTACGTACGGCATCTTTATCCTTGCCAAAGTAAATCTCGTGCGAAGCAGCGCTATCTGCCGGAGTCCAGCTAAGGGTAGTCACCATCTTTACATCAACAGCTCTATTAGATGGATTCGGATTACCTACTGCTCCGGGAGTCGTAAAGCTCCAGACATCACCTTTATACGTTTTATCTCCATCATCCTCATCAATCCTCCAGTAATAAACCTTCCCTGATTCGAGCGTGACGGGAGTATAGGTCGTAGAAACCTGTGAGGCTTCTCCTTCGGCATTGTTTACCTGGTCATAATCATCACCAAGATATACAGTATGTTTCTTGGCTCCGAATCCTGCCGTCCAGAACAAGGCAGTATTCGGATCTACGAACTCGGCACCATCAACAGGATCGGGATTATAAGCAGTTCTCGGCGGAATAGAGAAACTCCAGATTTCACCCTTCCAGGGACTGTTCGGATCGGCCTGGTTTACTTCGTCGATTCGCCAGTAGTAAGTCGTGCCGGGAACAAGGCCGTCGGGGTATGGATATCCGGGAAATCCGGCAATATAAAAAATCTCAGTCTGATTGCCACGGAACGTCTCAGAAGTACCATTGAACACATCGTCGTAATTATCGCCTATATAAACGTCATGTGAGACTGCGCCGTCACCGGCATACCAGCCAAGAGTCACCCATGTTTCGGACAGAATAGAACCATCAGCAGGAGTTGGACTATAGGCAATCGGAGTTTCGATCCCATGCATAAGCTCCACAATCTCAGCCTGTGATAATGCCCGCTTAAACATGCAGAAATCATCGAGCAGGCCGTTGAATTGCCAACTGTCGTCAACGTCCCGTCCAATACGAGCGCCTCCACCCCAATTGTCCGCGGCCTCCACACCAGGAGGAGCTTCCACGAACTCGTTTCCATATTCTGCTACTAATTCCCCATCGATGTACATTGCACCGCCTCCATACTCACCTGGAACCAATTCCCAGGTAAGTGCCATGTGGTGCCATGCATCGTATTCGACGGTTCCTTCATACGCATTGATAATGTATTTGTTATTGATGTCGCCGAGATGGGCGTGGTACTGATTGTTACGAATATATCCGCCGTGACACCATGAATGTGGCGCCGCCAGAGCACTGAATATTGTCTGCGTACCACCCGTATTTTCAGGTTTTACCCAGTAGGCAAGTGTAAAGGCCGTCGTAGGAATATCTTCGGTGGGAAAATTAAGTCCATCCATGTCGAGATAACTGCCGTTGCCGGTGACTCGGCATGCTTCTGAGCCCCTAATCCCGGCCCCTGCAACTCCACTGACATCATCGACCACCGTAGCGTCATTGCCCCTGCCGGATTTGTCGTGAACAACCGGGTTACTGTCAAAACCCTCGAAGTCATAGAATATGACCAGAGACGGGTCCTCAATAGCGAAAGCATTAACAGCTAAACCCAGCACAAAAATAAAAGAAAATAGCCAAATCAGTTTCGTGTACATAAAAATCCTCCTTATTGAGTAGCTGATATAAGTGTGCTCCGGCAACGCACTAAAAAGCAATCATTAAAGACTTATGCTGCAATTACACTGTGTATGTTTTTGGTAATTTCTACGGCCGAGATTGCCTCCTTCCTTAAAAAAGCCCAATATGAGCGGCTGTTTTCACAGTGAGAATCTCACATAAGCTATAGAACTTCGTCAAATGAACAAACTGTATCACAAGGCTACCGATAATGTTTTTACCAGATTTGTCACCCTCATGTCAAGAAAAATCTTTGTACAAATCTGAACTCAAGATACTATATCCCTTTCCTGAATCTTTACTGGCCGCTATTGGGTTCATTTGTAGCATTAAAACAGCCGAGGCCTATGCCGAACTTATCAGCATAGGCCCCGAAATCATTCAAATCCTGCTGCTGTTTCCATTATACCGGATTTTACTATTCAGCAGCTTCTCTCGACTGATACAGCCGGATGTCGTCAAAATACATCTTGCCCGAACCGCCGGGAACAGTCGTGTTGCCCTGGGTACCAAGACCAATCGCGATCTTATCAACATTGGTTAATGTAATGCCCTGATCAGCTAAAGTCTGTAGCGGAATATCCCACTGCGTCCAAGACTCGATTTGTGCCGCAGCGGGGTCATCATGAACTACTATCACGGGCGTGCCGGTGCTATCGGATATAGCAACATACAGCGGTTCGGTATCGTTGCTCAACTGGCCCTTGAACCAAATCGTCAGCGTATCTGAACCCTTCTCTGTCCAGTCGCGGGTTGCGTTCAATGTTAGTTCCGCCTCCGAATACTTTGCGTATCCCTCCTTATTGTTATCGTAGGACAGGGGCATCGATTGAAGGCCGCCATGAACAATGAATTCCTCGGTATATGAAGGGGTGGTTTCATCGCCGACAGCCGATCCGGTCCCGTTGCCGGGGTAAGCTGATTCGCCATCATGTTCAGCGTAGCCAAGACCATCTTTCCATGCCCACCATATCTCGTTGTTACCAACATCGTAGTCTTCAAAATCGTCAATGATTGGGAAATTCGCCGTAGTAAAACTCCAGACATTGCCTATCCACGGGCTGTCAGGATTAGTATCATTGATCTCATCTACACGCCAGTAGTAAGTCGTCCCCCAAAGTAGTTCTCCCGGATTAAAGCCCTCGGCACCAAGCTCATCTAAGCCGATGAATTCGGGTGAAGCCATAACGGCGTTTGTCACCGCCTCTTTGTCTGTTCCAAAGTAAATCTCATGCGAAGCGGCTGCCTCTCCCGGCTCCCAGGTAAGAAAGGTTGTCTGCTTGACATCCACGGCACCATCCGGTGGTTTCGGATTTCTTGCTTTTACAGGCGGCCACAGCAGGTATGTTGGAATAATTTGCTTTGTCGTATGAGGACTTTCCCAGCCCAGACGTGCCGTCGCTCCGCTGGTATTTTCAAAGTATTCCAATACGATGCTGTAAGAATGGCCGGCAACAAGGTCGATAGTTCCTGTGTCCTCCGTATCTCCGTGCAGTGTCCAGTTATCAATAATCAGCTTGTTATTCACCCATACACGTATTCCGTCATCGGTTATGGTATAAAAGGAATAGGTCTCCGTAAATTGCGCCGATACATCACCGATCCATCTTACTGAAAATGAATTGTTAGGCAGCGCCGGATCCGGTGCAGTATCGCTCCAGCCAAAGTCGATTACAGGATCTGTTCGAGTCAGCACGAATTCATCGAAATTCTGGCCTGTGTAATAATCCCCCCGTAAACCTGTGCCTCTCTCGGTAATAGTTGTAAAGCTCAGTACATCACCTTTGTATGTCTCTACACCGTCAAATTCATCGACTCGCCAGTAGTAAGTTTTACCTAATTCGAGTGGGCCGGGAGCATATGTTGCCGCTGCCTGGGAAGGGCCATCGACGGCATCGTTTACATCATCGAAATTGTCGCCGAAATAAACTGTGTGCAGCTTCGCACCGGAGCCTGGTGTCCAGGTTAATCCCACGTCAGGATCAATAAAGCATGCTCCATCCTGAATGTTGTGGTTGTAGGCCTTCAAGGATGGGACGGTAAAGCTCCATACATCGCCTTTAATTATTGTGCCGTCTGCCTCAACCTCGTCAATCCGCCAGTAGTAGGTCGTGCCCGGCTTGAGGCCGTCCGGAACAGGAGTACCGGCGATACCTACTGTTAAAAATGTCTCAACCTGGTTGCCCTGGAACGTGTCATTAGTGCCCTCGTCCACATCATCAAAACTATAACCGAAGTAAACATCGTGTGAGACCGCATTAAGTCCCGGAAGCCAGTTTAAGGCTACCAGCGTGTCCTCATACAAGCTGCCGTCGGCAGGGATGGGATCAACTGCAAATTTGCCCCTGAATTCTATATGAAGTAATGGAGCATTGCTCGGATCACTGGCTGACTCAGCTTCACGAAGACCTGTAGATGGATTATCCGGATTGTCTCTGAGAATAAGAACCAGGGCGTTGCCCATTGCCCAATCGGCCTGATCGATTATCTCCTGGATGATTGAGGTAATATCCGAGGATTGAATTGTTTGACCTTGTTCAGTCCAATTATCGACATTCCATACGACTGTAGCTGTAGTTGTTGGCCGATTGGAAATATTATTCGTGGTATTGGCAAAGGTGGGGGGGTTGGGATTGAGTTGGCCTTCAATGATAGCGCTAACGGGCTGTGTGCCGCCGCCTATCTCATCGCACGTGAACTCAACGAATGCGTCATCTATAATAGCGCCCTTGGGAATAGGGATATCTACGAAGCGCAGACCTATTACCTGCAAACCGCCGTCATCGAAAAGCTCAAGATCGCTGCTGGTTAAATCCATGCCGCCGCCGCTTACATCCTGCTCGGCATCATCGTTACCGCTGCTGACTCTGGTTTCCCACACCTTGCCGCCAAATGCCGTTTGTGCGGTCACCAGGCCCAACAATAAAATGAGAGAAACCATAGAAGCTAATTTTCTACACATGATAATCCTCCTTATTGAATATGTAATATAATCATGCCTCGGTCACGCATCCAAGAGCAATGTATAAAGAATCCTGCCGTAACAAAATTCTCCTTGTTCGGGATTTTTTCGATAAATCGATGCTGTCTCCTTCCTCGATAAGTCCAACATAAGCGGCCGATCAAAAGGTGAAAATCTATAAACTATAACATTTCACCAATCGTACAAGCACTAATTCAACGATGCTGATAATTACTTTTACCAGATTAGACACCTTTGGGTCAAGAAAAATCCGTGCTCAGGATATTTTATCCTTTTCATAAATCTCTACCGGTCGCTATGAAATCCATCTGTTGCCTTAAAACAACCGGGACCTATGCCGAACATATCGGCATAGGCCCCGAAATCATTCAAGTCCTGCTGTTATTTACGTTATAGCAAATTTTGCTATTCAGCAGCTTCTCTCGGCTGATACAACCGTATGTCATCAAAATACATCTTACCGGCTCCGCCGGGGATTGTTATGTTGCCCTGGGTACCAATTCCAATCGCAATCGAAGTCATGTCGGTCAGATCAATGCCCTGATCGGCAAAGTTCTGCAGAGGAATCATCCATTCTGTCCAGACTCCGATTTGTGTTGCCGCAGGATCATCATGTACCACTATCGCAGGCTCGCCGGTGCTGTTTGATACAGCAACATACAACGGCTCGGAGTCATTGCTCGAATCGTCCCTGAACCAGATTACCAGTCTGTCCACGCCTTGGGCAGTCCAGTCACGCGGATAATCCAGTGTCAGCTCTGCTTCAGAATAGTTCGAGAAGTCCTGCTTATTGTTATCGTAGAAATACGGCATAGACTGTTTGCCGCCATGGACTATAGTCTCCTCAGTATAGGAAAAAGTGTCTTCGTCGCCTACTATTGCTCCGGTCTTGTTACCTTCAAAGTAAGGTTCGACGCCGGGTCCTCCGAAGCCGATCCCATCATGCCATGCGATCCATATATAGTTACCTTCGGAATTGTAGGATTCAAAATCATCTATGACAAAGAAATTGCCCGTAGTGAAGCTCCAGACTTTTCCCGGCCATGGACTATCGGGGTCGGCACCGTTGATTTCGATGATCCGCCAAAAATAAGTTGTATTCAACATAAGTCCGTTAGGATCATAGCTCTCGTCACGGAGGGCTTTTGACCCCTTATACTCGGGCGAGTCTGTTGTGGCGTTTTTTACGGCATCTGCATCGGTGCCGAAGTACACCTGGTGCGAGGTAGCAACGGAACCCGCATCCCAGGTAAGAATCACAGATGGCTTTACATCTACAGCACCATCAGCCGGATTGGGGCCGCTGACGGCTCCTATTGTAGTAAAGCTCCAGACCTGGCCTTTATGCGTATCGGCGCCGTCGAACTCATCGACACGCCAGTAATAAATCTTAGCCATCTTGAGTGGGCCGGGATTGTAATTCGTATTATCGCCGATAGGCATACCCACATCTGTATTGCTCACCTCGTCGAAATCGTCGCCGAAGACTATATAGTGCAATTTTGCATCAAAACCTATCGCCCAGCTAAGCCGCAAATCTAAATCAACAAGCTCGGCTCCATCGGCCGGTCCGGGAGAATATGCGGTCTTCGGTGATATGGTGAAGCTCCAGACATCACCTTTCCACGGGCTATTAGGATCGGCCTCGTTGACTTCATCGATTCGCCAGTAGTAAGTCGTTCCATGAACAAGACCATCGGGATACGGGGATCCGGGTAAGCCCACAGCAAACAACGCATCAACCTGGTTGCCCCGGAATGTGCCGCCAGTGCCATCATTCACATCGTCAAAATTCTTGCCCAAATAGATATTGTGCGAGACGGCAAAATCTCCGGTTTTCCAGGTCAAATTCACTCCGGTATCATAAATGACAGCACCATCAGCCGGTTCCGGGCGTGAAGACAAAACAAAGCCTCCCCCTTTCATAACACGCTGAATCTCATCTTCTGTCAATGGATGGTTGAAGAAATGAACATCGTCCACCAGGCCGGTGAATTCATCGCTCGGGGTGTCATCCCATTCCTGTCCAATCGACCAGCGTACCTGTCCGGCGGGATTTCCATCAGGTGTTTCCGTGCCGACCAGCTCACCATCAGTGAATGCGTAAGCAGTGGTCCCGTCCCTGACGTACGCTATGAAATGCCACTCGCCGTCGTTGATAACGGGTGGGTAATTGTTAATATTGCTGTGAGCTTCCACCAGCAAAGTGCCGTTGCCGGCAACGCCGAAAATGAACTGATGACCGCTGCCGCTATCGTTTGCGCCAATCACGTTACCGTCACCTGTCATTGTGGTTTTGATCCATGCACTGACTGTAAAATTATTATCCGTGAGGTCGTCAGCTATGCTGTTAATTTGGATGTAGTCATCGTTGCCGTCCAGCTCGATCGCGCCGCCGATGATTCCATCTACCCACTCCGGATCACCTTCAGGGCCTAATATGCCATCATTACCTTTGCCGGACGAATCAAACGCAGTGTCTCCCGAACCTTCATCGAAAGTCCACCAGCCTATTAGTTCCGCGTTAGCAGCATTACTTAGACCTAAGACCAGCATAAAAATAAAAGAACTAAAAAAACATAATTTCCTGCACATAATAAGACCTCACTCTACGAGAATAAAAGGACTATGAAATGCCTCGGTTACGCAGCAAAAAGCAATAGATAAAGAATCTTGCTGTAACTAAATTCTTTTTGTCCGGGACTGTTTCTATGACTCGACGTTGCCTCCTTCCCCGATAAGCTCAATATGAGCGGCCGATCAACAAGCCATAAAATATCACCTGCCTTACGAGCAGTAATTCCAAGGATACCGTTAATCTCTTTTACCAGATTAGACACCTATGCGTCAAGGAAAATCTCCCCACAAGAAATCACACCTTTTTCCTGATTTTCGACCGGTCGCAATGAATTCTTACTTTTTTTTAAAACAACCGGGGCCTATGCCGAACATATTAGCATAGGCCCCAAAATCATTCAAGTCCTGCTGTTATTTCCGTTATAGCGGATTTTATTACTCAGCAGCCTCTCTCGGCTGATACAGACGGATGTCATCAATATACATCTTGCCCGATCCGCCAGCAACTGTCGTGTTGCCCTGTGTACCAAGGCCAATTGCAATCTTGTCAACATTGTTTAATGTAATGCCCTGATCAGTAAATGCCTGCAGGGGGATGATCCACTCGGTCCAGGTATCGATGTTTGCTGCAGCCGGGTCATCATGGACCACTACTGCAGGCGCTCCGGCAGTATTCGATACTGCCACATAAAGCGGCTCAGCCTCGTTGCTCTCAATGCCGATATCCTGGCTCGCCCACTGCCCGGTGACATTACCGGTAGTTGTAACGTTGGTGAATACGGCTTCACATGTGGCTGTAGCATTGTGAGCGGTTAGCGCCAAACCGATATGGACACTCGAACTCATCTGAATGTTCTCCGAGCCAACCATCGTCCACGTGGTGCCGTTGTCCGAAATGGATCCCGTAAAGTTACCGGATATGCTACGCTCGATTTTCACCCAGTATGGTGCAACAATTCCGGCACTGTCCGTATTCGTGCTGGTCTGCCCCGTACCGGGACGCCGCTGGAAGGAAGCGCCTGAACCAGGTGTTACAATCATCATAGCATGCGAAGAGTCGGGATCGAGCGTCTCGCGAATCATTACACCGGCTTTAGCCCACACGTCTGTGTTTTCAACGCTCACAACTCTTGCGATTATTGTGCCGGAGCCGGTCAGCATCTTATATGCAAAATGGAATTCATCAGCTTCCACGCCGTCGACCACCCAGATGTCCGCGCCGGAGGCGGTCATAGTGAAAGTGCCGGAAGGGGCCTCAACAAAGCTGCCGACTGATGCCGGATAGCCCCTGAACCACAGCGACAATTCCACAACGCCTGATTCGGTCCAGTCACGCTGATCGCTTAATGTCAACGCCACTTCCGAATACTTCGATACACCCTGCTTGTTGTTGTCGTACTCAAACGGCATAGACTTACCGCCGCCATGGACGATAGTTTCCTCAGTATAAGAAGGGCTGGTTTCATCGCCTACCGCCGAGCCGGTCCCATTGCCGGGGAGATAACCAAGTGTACCTGGTATACCGGCGCCAAGCCCATCGTGCCACGCGAACCATATCTGGTTGTCTTCTGTATTGTAGTCCTCAAAATCATCAATGGAAAAGAAATTGCCGGTCGTAAATCTCCAGACAGTGCCTTGCCACGGGCTAAGAGGATTGATGCCATTTACTTCGTCGATGCGCCAGAAATAGTCCGTATTCATCAAGAGTTTTCCGGGATCGTAACTCTCCTCACCAAGCGCCTTTGGCCCTTTGTACTCAGGTGAGGACATCGTTGCATTCTTTACCGCATCCGAATCGGTGCCGAAGTACACCTCGTGCGAAGCGGCGACCGCTCCGGCATTCCATTTAAGTATTACGGTCGGCTTGATATCCACAGCACTATTTGCCGGATCCGGACCATATACAGCACCCTCGGTAGTAAAGCTCCAGACTTCGCCTTTATAAGTATTGACGCCGTCGAACTCATCGACGCGCCAGTAATATGTCTTAGCCAGTTCGAGCGGGCCGGGATTGTAACTCGTAAGACCGTAAAGCGTACCCGGAGAGTTGAGAACTGTGTCGTAATCATCGCCGAAAGCTATAAAATGCAATTTTGCACCGAAGCCTGCGGTCCATGTAAGCCGAGAATCCATTACGACAGACTCGGCGCCGTCAGCCGGTTCGGGATTCCACGAAGTCTGTGGAGCAACCGAGAAGCTCCATACAGGACCTACCCATGGACTTTCCGGATCCGCGTCATTGACCTCATTAATACGCCAATAGTATGTTGTTCCCGGAATAAGACCTTCCGGATATGGATTCTCGGCAAAGCCTACTAAAAAATTCGACTCAGTTTGGTTACCAATTAAAGTGTCGCCTGTACCGGCCTCAACGTCGGCAAGATTTTCGCCGAAGAAAACATCATGTGAAACCGCAGATACTCCCGGATACCACTCCATGCTCGCCCATGTCTCCCAGATTACGGCACCATCGGCCGGAATGGGGTCACGGGGCAGCATATCAATAGGTCTGATTATAGGTGACAGATACTTTCCCTCGATAATAACAGGACCGGCGCCAATAACAGGCCCTCCCCAGGCAACGGTTAAACTATCGCCGCCTCCTGCTTCCTTCATGAGCGCTTCAATGTAATACCTCTGACCGGCCACCAGCGAAATAGCGCTTGATTTCTGATCTGGGTATGTAGTCCATGCGAATGCTTCGGTCCAACCCGGCACTTCGGCTATCATACTGATGTTGGCAGGATCATCATCGGTGCTCATCCACAGCTCACAGTAATCGTCACCGGAAATCCAGAAGCTGTAATCGCCGCTGGCAGGCGGATACACATAACCCCGGGCACGTGTGCCATAGTTATCCCGCCAGTTTACCGGCCCCTCGAAGCTCGTCCGCCACTCGGCTTCGTCCGGGCTGCTGGGATAACCAACGGCGCCGGTGAGGTCTGAAACTGCAGTACCATCGCCGATGTCGAACCACCACTCATACAGGATGTTTCCCTTACCCTTCTGAGCGCTGGCGCTACCGGCCACACATAACAGCACAACAAAAAAGGTAAATAAAAATAGTTTTCTACACATAATAAACCTCCTTCAAAAAGAAAAAATAACTTACTTCAACCACACACCCGAACACCTATTTTTTTCTATACAACGACTGGTAATACAGACATCTTTACTAAAATTTGTGCCTTTTTTATGGGCAATTATTGATGATGTACCACCACCTCCTTTCTACACAAGCCCGATATTAGCTGCTCATATCACCGTAGAAATCCACAATATGCTATATTATTTGCCTGCTGTAAAAACAGTATTAAAAGCTGCAAACACTATTTTTTACCAGATTATATGCCTTCGCGTCAAGAAAAATATCTTCTGTGGGCAAAAATAAGTCGTCGTCTCGCAAAAATAAGTGAAATCGACTTTTCTTAATCGAATTTTGTGGTAAAGTAATATTAGAAATCATCTTATGATTGTGGCTATTACATGATTTAACAAGAGCAACTACCATAAGCGAGGCAAAATCTCGAACATGAGCGACGTGACCCGCATATTGACAGCGATCGAACAAGGCGATGCCCAAGCTGCGGATAAGCTGCTCCCGCTGGTCTATGAGGAATTACGCCGTTTAGCAGCCCTGAAAATGTCGCATGAACAGCCGGGCCAGACGCTCCAGGCAACGGCGCTCGTTCATGAGGCTTATATCCGCTTGGTTGGTTCGGATGACCGGGATTGGAGCGGCAGAACGCATTTTTTTGCTGCTGCAGCCGAGGCCATGCGGCGGATACTAATCGAGAACGCACGTCGCAAACAGCGACTCAAACGCGGTGGCGCCCGGCAAAGAATTGATCTCGAAGATGAAAGTATCGTTATCGAAGGCCCTTCGGAAGACATTGTAGCTCTGGATGAGGCCCTGACAAAGCTCGCCCTGGAGGACCCGGTAAAAGCCGACCTGGTGAAGCTGAGATATTTTGCCGGTCTTACTATCGAGCAGGCGGCCAGAATATTGAATATTTCCCGGGCTACTGCCGACCGCTACTGGTCATATTCCCGTGCATGGCTTTTCGATGAGATCGACAAAGGCGCCTAACCGTTGCTTTTGGTCGTCATTTTTAACATTTTTGAATTTTTTACCATTTCTTTTGAGGCGTTTTTGCCCCTGATGGCGCATTCTATTATAGAAGGGCAGATTCATAATAAGGAGCAAAACCATGGCAGACAAATCAAAAGACATCGAAGCAATATATAACGCCGCCCTGGAAAAGGCTTCCGAAGCGGAACGCTCCGCCTATCTGGAAGCCGTCTGCGGCGATGATAACGTCCTGCGAAACCGCGTCGAAGCCTTGCTAAAAGCTCATAAGGAAGCCGGTAGCTTTTTGGATGTGCCGGATTTGGACCTGAATGTTACGCTGGACGAATCTCCTATAGTGGAAAAACCCGGAACGGTCATCGGTCGGTACAAGCTGCTGGAGCAGGTTGGAGAGGGCGGCTTCGGAGTGGTTTATATGGCTGAGCAGACCAAGCCTATTAACCGGAGAGTTGCACTTAAAATTATCAAGCTGGGTATGGACACCAAAGCAGTCATCGCCCGATTCGAGGCCGAACGCCAGGCCCTGGCGATGATGGACCATCCTAATATCGCCAAAGTTTTCGATGCCGGGGCCACCGATACGGGCCGGCCGTATTTTGTGATGGAACTGGTCAAGGGCATACCTATAACCGAATACTGCGACAAGAACAATCTCGACACCCGGCAGCGTTTAGAGCTTTTCGTCAATGTCTGCAGGGCCGTCCAGCATGCGCATCAAAAAGGAATCATCCACCGCGACATTAAGCCTTCGAATGTGCTGATTACACTGCACGATGGCAAGCCGGTTCCAAAAGTGATTGATTTCGGCATCGCCAAGGCCACTGCGCAGCGACTTACCGAAAAAACGGTTTTTACCCGCTTTGCCCAGATGATAGGTACGCCAGAGTATATGAGCCCTGAGCAGGCGGAATTCAGCGGTCTTGATGTTGATGCACGCAGCGACATCTACTCTCTGGGTGTTCTGCTTTATCAGCTACTGACCGGAGTTACTCCTTTCGATGCTGAAAAGCTGCGAGAAGCGGGCTACGGCGAAATGCAGCGGATTATTAAAGAAGATGAGCCGGACAAGCCTTCGACCAGGCTAAGCGCGATGGGGGAGGCGTTGACTGACGTTGCTAAGCACCGCAAAGTCAGCCCGGATTTGCTGCGGAAGCTTCTTCGCGGCGATCTGGATTTGATTATCATGAAGACACTGGAAAAAGACCGGACAAGACGGTACGAGAGGGCCGTTGAATTAGCGGCCGATGTCGAGCGGCATCTCAATAACAAACCGGTGCTGGCGGCGCCGCCGAGTATGACTTACCGCCTGTGTAAGTTTATCCGCCGCAATCGCGTAGCAGTAATAACCATCGTTCTTGTTGCAGCCGCTTTGGCTGTTGGTGCAGTAACAACCTCGCTGACTTTCTTGAGTTCAGACCGTTTAACAGTAACGATTGAAAAACCAACACCTAACTACCGTCTTGTTCTTGCTGAAGACATAGCCGGTGTTCCTGTTTGTGAGTGTGACTTCTCACCCAACGGTGACCGGATTGTATTTCGATCTCAGGATAATCTATACATCACTGATCAGACTGCGAGCATTATACGACCGCTTTTCGATTTAGGACAATGGTTTGAGTGTGTTGGTAAGTGGCCTCGCTGGTCGCCAGATGGTCGGTTAATTGCCTATGCATTAACGAGAGAACCATCCCAGGGTGAGGATGCGGAATTCATAAGTGCCATTTTTGTCATCAATCCTGACGATGGATCGTCCCGACAAGTCGGACCCGATTTGACTGAACAAATACCTATTGGTTCGGTCTTTTGGACACCTGACAGCCGACACCTAACCTATCGCACAAGTGACGGCCTTCGGACGCTTACGTTGGATGGCAATGAAGTTCGGTTCATACCAATGCCGGATTTGGATGATTTCACATATAAAGAAATGAATTATTCGCCCAATGGCCTTTGGCTGGCGTTCAGCCTGTGGAAGGAAGACCAGTCCGGCACAGATCTCTGTATTCTTCCTGTTATGGGAGGCACACCCAAGCGCATCACCAACTTGCCAGGGGAAAGTCATTGGCCCGCGTGGGCTCCAGACGGCCATACACTTTACTTTGTCTCCGGGATAGAGAATACATCGAATATCTGGAAACTCACCGTGGATCAGGAAACTGGAGTGGCAAAAGGTGAGCCTCGGCAGATTACGTTTTTCAAAGATACAAATATCATAGATCCAAAAGTATTTGATTACGGTAGCCGCATTGGCTTTAGTATGTACAAACTAAATACAACTATCTATGTGGCGGACTCTTCTTCACCCCAGGAAGCCCGTTCATTAGTTCCTTCTGGCAAGTATTGCCCTGAACTGTCATCTGATGGGCAAACTGTCTATTATGTGAACGACACGTCAGGTGAAGAAGGTATATATGGTGTGTCGCTCAACGGAAGTGCATCGAAGCGATTGACCGAGTGTATTCCATTGGAAGAAACAGGCTACTGGCCTTATCGCACATTCGATCTTTCTCCCGATGGTCGAATCCTTGCTTATTGCGCCAAAATGAGGCTTTTTACTCTACCTACAACCGGAGGAGAACCAAGATTTCTGGTGCAACTTACAAAGGCGAAGGACTGGGGCACAGTGCCGCAGTGGTCTCCTGACGGCTCTAAGTTGGCGTACTCTGATGCCAACGATCTTTACGTAATTGCCGCCGCGGGCGGTCAGCCACGTAAACTCGCTTACTTAAACCAAGGATTGTGGTGGGAACATGACTCTATCCGGTGGTCACCTGACGGTGAGCTTATTGCTGCCTTTGGCGTGCTCAATAGTGACTCTCCCGGCTTTCCCGACACTAAAGATGTTTTTGTGGTGCCCGCTTCCGGTGGAGAGCTGCGTCAACTGACATCCTCTGACGAGTTAAAGCTGGGGCTTGAATGGCACCCGGATGGTAAGCGTTTGACGTATCAGGTGACCCGACCTGACAGTGAGATGCATCAAGTATATCTGGATAGTCGAGAATCTACTTTGTTTTTTAATACTCCCGATGCCTGGAATCACGTTGGCGTGTGGGCGCCGGATGGTCGTCGCTTCTTCTTTTTGGCAATTATTCAGGAAAAGGGTTTTAGTGGTTTAAGTATGTTCGTTTATGACGAATTGACCGGCAAAACAACGAAGCTATCAGAACCTGGAGACTTATGCGTTCCATGCTGGAGCGCTGATGGAACGACAATGGCCTGGTGGACAACTAGGCACACAGGCCTTCAGACGTGGATAATGGAGGACTTCCTGCCGGAATCCACAGCAGGTAAGTAAGGTCGATAAAAACCAGTGACGGAAAAGCTTGGCCGTCCGGCTTTTTTCACAATTTTTAAAATATTTCAGTTTTTTCTATAAAATCCTGGACCAAATTATGTCTAAATGGCGCGTTACTTAATAGAAGAAGAAAACAAAAAAGTAAAAATTGCAAATATATGAGGTAATAGCAAAAGCTTATATTGTGGGTTTCTGCGTATCTTTTGCCACGCAGAGATGTGAAAACTGAAGAAAGCGGCCGGTGAGCCATAGCTACCAGGCGCCTACTCACCGGCCCGGCCCAGCAAAGGCGGTTGGTTTGCGCGCCCGTACTGATGCCAATTCAATAATACTGCAAACCGAGAAAAAGAACAAGGGGGGAGAGTAAAAGGAGAAGTAAAATGAAAAAGATGGCTTTGGTAAATCTTGTATTGCTGTTTTTGTTTGGTTTGGTAGCAACAACGAACGCCGATACGATTTTCGACAATCTGTCAGGGGGAGTACGACTAATCGGAAACGCTGCTACCCACGGTTTGCAGATTCAAATGTATGCACCGTGTGCTAACGGCGAAACGATCTATCACAGGGACCGCGATATTGCCTGGAAGTTCACGACTGCTAACAACAATGATTTTGTCCTCCAAACGATCGAGCTCGCCGTTGCTCTAGGTACCTATGAGAGTAACATTGACTGGGAGAATTACTTTGAGGTGAGTATCGTCGCTGATAATGGCGGCCTTCCAGGGAATACGGTCATTGAGACTTGGAGCTTCACCGGCGAAGCGATCGACAGTCTCCAGGTCGTCGATGAAAATCCCAAGGATGGGATCGTCGACAATCCGGCGACGGTCGTCGTCGGTGCGTCCTCGCAGTCGGAACCGACGCTCTTGGGAAAACAGGAGTATTGGCTCGTCATGTCGGCTGGTTCCGGTGAACAAGACAGCTGGGTTAGGTGGATGCATGGCTACGATCCCTACATCTTTGCCCCGCGGGCGATTTGCATGGAGATAGCCGTGGGGCCGCCGTCTTGTGAGGGATGGCAGTACATAGAGGACAGCCCTATGGGTGCGGTCCGCCTTAGTGGTTTGCCTGTGGGAGCTCCCGACGATGACGGCGATGGAGTATCCAACAATGAAGATTTGTGCCCTGCCTCCGATTTGAGTCCGACGGTTGTCATTCTTGGCTGCGACACAGGTGTTGACAACGTGGTATCCTCTTATGGTTGTACAATATCCGAACTGATCGCGGACTGTTTGCCTATCGGCCAGAACTCGAGTATCGGTGAGAACTCGACTATCGGTGAGAATTCGAGCATCGGTGACAACACCCAGATTGGGAGTGACACAGAAATTGGCGACGATGTGAACATAGGCGATCGCGCATTAATCGGCAGTGGTGCGACTGTTGGCGAGGACGCTGACATTGGGGAAGGGGCATCCGTTGGCGGAACCCTCGGAGAAGGGGCAATCATCGGCTTCCAAACGACTGTTGGGGCCAATCCCCAAATCGGAGAAAAGACAATAATAGGCTCCTCGTCTACTATCGGGGACAACTTCATAATCGCAGAGGACGGCAGTATCGGGAGCGATGTGACGATTGGGGATGATGTCGCTATCGGTCAAAAGGTCACTATCGGTAAAGGCGTGACTATAGGAAACGATGTCCAAATCGGAGCAGAGGTTACCATCGGGTACGACGTGACAATCGGGGACGGCGTTGTAATCAGCAACGGCGAAACGATAACACAAGATGTACCCTGATTGGTGATTTCATAAAAACTGCGATTGTAACTCTGGGGTTTAAAGGCGGTACACCAGAAGGGATTAAAGGTGTCCGCCTGCCACATAGGCCCATCTGGCTTTACAAATGCATAACATCGTAAGAGTATTGTCAGAACACAAATTTCTTCATGGTACTTCGAGTCCTTCGTGGTGAGTACATTATCGTTGAGGCCTGCACTTTGGACATGGCCTGCAATATTCGCGGACCTGGCTGAGCTTCGCTGGTATTGGGGATTTTTGTAGTTCACGGCAATAATGCCTATGATACCATAGGCCATTTCTTTCTACAAAAACTATGGGATCTTCCGTATCTTTGGAACTGACAATACTCGCTACTTGCGGTTGAGTTATTAGTTGCGGCTGTCCTTTTCTATGCCCAAGGTAAATGCCCAAAGCGGCCATAAAGACATAAATCGCCGTTATGACAGTCAGGATAATCTTACGTCGCATTATTTTCCTTTTCGTACCTTTAGTCGATCCTTATACGTAGTCTACCAATTTTGTTGTATAAAAGGTAAAAATTTTCAAGATTTTTTCGACAAAACGGCTTCCTCGAGCGTTCTATATTTTAGAGAACAGAATTAATGAAACGTTAATAACGAAAGAAACGAGCTATGGACGCGAAAGATTTAATCAAGATCGGTAGAAAGGCGAAAAACGAGACTGAGGCTTATATCAATCGTTACCTTAACGACCGGGCCAAAGGCTGGCCGAAACTCTGTTTTTGCGATTCTCTCAACACAGGAGTACACCGGATTGAAAAGAAAGCGATACGAACATGAGCAATATCAATGAATCTTGCCCTGGTTTTCGCTGTTACCGGCTTCGTTCTCAAAGCAATCTGAGCACCCAAAAAGCTCACATTATCCCCTAAAATCTCTCTTTTTTGCCAAAAATCAGGCATCAATACAAAAAGATAGTGCCGTTTCACGGAGATTTTCACAGAATTTGCCAGACTTTTCGTGATGCAGTTCGTATAATACTTAACGAATAGAATTTAGAATTATTAATGGAGAATGAAGAATTGATGAATAGCAAATAATAGATAATATATTAAATGAATTGGTTTTTTCGTGGATCTTCGTGTTCTTCTTGGTTTACACCCAAGTTGAAAAAACAAAGCCAATTTGGCGGAGAAACAAAATGATATATAGTCTTATTAAAAAGGAATTTATGGTAAAAATACGCCCTGCAGGGCACGAAAAAACAAAGCCAATTCAAAGTTTATCCTGAACGAAGTCGAATGGCCCAATTTGATGGTTCAAAGCTCATAGTTAATAGTTCATCGCAAAGACAAGGAAAGGCTGTTTGAAAAAACAAAGCCAATTATTACAAGGGATGAACAAGCATAAGTACTTATATGAAAGGATGTTATGAATAATTTCATGCTTTGAAACGACGAAAAAACAAAGCCAATTCAAAGCCAATGTTTCCGTGCTTTTTGTAGAACTCGGGATATAACAATGTTATAATTAGGCTTTCGTGTCTGAAAGAACGTTTTTCCTGCCTAAAATTGGCATTAGGAGAGCTAATGAGCGAAACAAGCGTACTTTTGAAGGCGTATTACGAAACCCTCTATGAAAGGCTGGAGGCACAGAAAGAGATTATAACAGCCAAAATCGACGGATTTCTTTCTGAAGAGATAGATAAACGCGGATTTGATGGCTTTGACGAGGAAAAATACGCTGCTTACCGCGATGCCTGCCTTGCGTTTATTGATGAGCGTATCGAGGCATTTAATCCTATCGGAATTCAATATATTTATGACCGGTGCAGTGCCAAAGAAGTAATTGAACTGGAGTTACAGCTCAACTGGTACGACAGCCGGAATGAGTTCCAGGCCTTAGTCGAAAAAGCGCGCAGCAAGGCCCAGGAGGATTTGTCGGAGCAACAACTTAAGTCGCTGGCCGAGGAAATCATAAGCGAAGCCGGGGTCTTTCCCGACAAAAGCATAATTTCTGCTTATGAAGCGAAACCTGGCTTGAATAAGCTGCCGGACTACGTCGTGGCACGAACAATTGAGGAGGTTATTACATGAGCATGGGGGATAAATCTTCGACTTTTCGCAGTTTGTTCTTGCTGTTATGGTCTTGTTTGTTTATCTTGCTTTTGGTATTTAACAATGCCGGAGCAGCATTTTCTGAATATTTAGGAATAATTAGTGGCATTTGTAAAAACATCAAACCTTGTTAGTTTTGACAAAGGAGTCAACCCATGAAAGCACTCACACGTCGAGATTTTATGAAAAGTTCGATGGTCGCCGGTGCCGGTCTGGTAATGGCCAGTCCATTTTCACGTGTAAGAGGGGCGAATGACGACATTCGTGTAGCGGCTGTTGGTATTGGAGGACGGGGTGGCTCGCACATCAGGGCGTTCGACAATATGTCTGGAGTCCGGGTCACAGCGATGTGTGACGTTGACAGAAATATTCTGGCCCGTTGTGCCAAGCCGTTCAAAGACAAAAACAAGCCAATCGATACCTATGTGGATATTAGAGAATTGCTGGAAGACAAAAGTATCGATGCCATATCCATCGCAACGCCCAATCATACTCATTCATTGATTACAATTTGGGCCTGTCAGGCCGGCAAGGATGTTTATGTCGAGAAGCCGTGCAGCCACAATATCTACGAAGGCCGTCAGTGCGTCGAGGCCGCTCGCAAATACAAACGGATAGTCCAGCACGGCACCCAAAGCCGCAGCAGCCGAGGCTGGGCGAAACAGGTCGCTGCCATTGCAAGCGGCAAGTACGGCAAGCTTTTGGTATCCAAAGCCTGGGCTTCGAAGAACGGTAGCGGGCGATGGAGCATAGGTTTCAAGCCGGTTATAGCGCCGCCTGAGAATCTTGATTTTGACCTCTGGCTCGGCCCGGCCCTCGAGCAACCTTATCACGAAAACATCGTCCATTATAACTGGCACTGGTTCTGGGACTTCGGCTGCGGTGAAATCGGCAACCAGGGAGTCCATCAGATGGACATTGCCCGCTGGGCCATACCCGGAGGCGTGCTGCCAAAGAGTGTTATCAGCATGGGAGGCCGCTGGGTAAATTCGACCGAGGGCTACGCACCATACGCAGATCAGGCACAAACACCCAATTGCCAGTTGACCATCATGGATTTCGCTGGACCGCTACTCGTGTTTGAGGTAATCGGTCTGGTCGACAGGGCTGGCCTGGACGGCAATAAGTACCCGAAGAAAGTGACAAATGAGTTCTACCTCGAAGAAGGAGTAATAAAGGGCGGCAAATTCTATCCCAATGGTTCCGACGAAGGTGAAGATCTGGGTGACATCGATGTCGAGATGGGCCCCGGTGATATTTTTGAGAACTTCATCCAGTGTATGCGCACCCGTAATACGAAAGTATTACATGCCGGTATAACCGAAGCACATCCGTCCGCAGCCTGCTGTCACTTAGGCAACATTTCCTACCAGCTCGGCCGGCAGGTATCCGGCAAGACCAGGCCCGATGTGCTCGATAAGCACGAGGAAGTCGCCAAATCGTGGGAGACGATCCAGCAAACCGTCAAGGGAACCCTTGGTCTCGATATATCGAAGAACACCTACCAGCTCGGACCGATGCTGAAGTTCGATCCGAAGACAGAGAAGTTCGCGGATAATCCGCAGGCCAACCTGCTGTTGTCACGGCCCTATCGTGCGCCGTTTGTTGTTCCTGAGAAGGTCTGATTCACAGGCTTTGAATCGAGAATTAAAAGATGCTGCACGTAACTTGATAAGAGCGGCTGAGCGTACATCATAATCTCTGTAATACGATGCCGCCCACGATGAAAATCAGGCCGACAATTGTTGAGGGAAGGATTGCCTCGCCGACTGTAAAAGAAATAAATATAAGTGAAAGGAAAGGCACCATATATATGAGGTTCGTGACATGCGCGGTCGTTTTCGAGAGTCTCAACGCTTTGAGCCAAAGCAGGAAGGTGATACCCATTTCGAACAATCCCACGTAAACGGCTCCGAGGAAGCCGTAAAGATTTGGGATTCTTGAATTCGAGAAAAGCAGCATCAACATGAGTGTTAAAATCGACCCGAATGTAAAGTTCAGGAACAGTCTGACTACTTCATCGCGTTTATCCCGCACATTATAAATCCAGAACAGCGCCCAGATTATCGAGCTGCCCGTTGCCAACGATACGCCGAGTGTATTAGTAAACCTGAATCCGAAAATGTCACCTCTTGTCGAGATTACAAAGACGCCGACAAAACTGATAAAGGTAGCAATAATGTCTCTGGATTTGATTTTCTGTTTGAGCAAAGGTATCGACAATAACACGAGCGTTATCGGCCAGATGAAGTTCAGCGGCTGGGCCTCCTGGGCCGGGAGTATCGAGTACGCCTTGAACAGAACGGCGTAGTAAAGGAATGGATTCAGAAAGCCCAGCAGGGCGGAATACAGATAGTCTATTCCCGAGAGACTTTTCAGGAGACGAAGCTTATTTGAAACCAAAATGTAAACGAAAAAAGCGACAGTCGATGTGATTGAAGCATAAAACAACAGTGAAAAGACATCTATATAGCCAAGCGAAATCTTAAAAGCCGAAGCGGATGTAGCCCAGAACAGCACGGCAGCAGAAGCACAAAAATAAGCTTTATTTTGCTTTTCCATACACTTGGTTTACAGCGGAAGGTCGCGTCGCCACCATACAATACCGCCCAGCACGGTGGATACGACGAGGAGCGATATCAGCACACACATATCACCCACGGGCCATCCGGGCTCACTGAAAATCTTTCCGCCATCGACATAGTTGAAGATAGTGACCGGATCGAGCCATTTCATCCGGGGCCACCATTGGGTAATAATCATTATAAAATAGTTTACCACCAAATAAGCCACTGTCAGCGAGACAGCCATGCCGCGTCGAAAACAAGATGCCGACAGCAGGGCGATTCCACCGACCGCGCTGGCGAGGATTCCACCGTTGATCGCCAGTTTGAAAAAGTTATAGAGCGGGACTTGTTGTTCGAAGTCGTACAGATTCGTGGAGACCACAGTTCCAAGAAACATCACGACTACAAGGGCGTACATCCCGACAACTGTAATGAGCCCCGTGCAGATATAGACTTGAGTTTTTGTGGTTTGCCGGCTGAGTATCAGCTCCATCGTCCCTCTCTGGACCTCGCCGGCGAG